>Ga0157374_10000024_pt1 | contig 265166 bp, 210 predicted proteins | sample M25metaG_FD_115308 | JGI IMG/M metagenome (GOLD analysis project Ga0157374, IMG submission 115308) | Miscanthus rhizosphere microbial communities from Kellogg Biological Station, Michigan, USA - M2-5 metaG | ecosystem: Host-associated > Plants > Roots > Rhizosphere > Soil | place: USA... | reverse complement strand
GATAATATTTAGTTATCCTTTATTCATCACACATGGATCCAATATCTTGTCTGGGATGTTTTGTCTCGAGTATCCTTTTTTGCTTTGCCACATTAACATGTGTATAGATCTGAGTTGTCAGTATTGAGCTATGTCCTAGCAAAGACTGGATATATTTGATATCGACATCTTTCTCCAGTAATAAAGTCGCAAAAGAATGCCTGAACAGATGTGGTGTCACTTTGCGCGTTAGGCCTGCCTCCCGGGCATTATGTTTTACGAGGTTGCGGATCGACTGGTCGGATAGTTTTTTGCCGATCCTGTTGATGAAGAACCATCCCCCGGAGGCTTTAATCCCGTTCTGAAAAAGGGAATAATAATGTCGTAAGGCTGAAAGTACTTCCTGGCTACACACATTGATCACCCGGTCCTTTTCACCTTTTCCCCGTATAGTCAGGTGACCCGTTGCGAGATGAATGCTTTCATGCCGAAGATTGGCGATCTCGGAAACCCGTGCACCGGTTGCAAATAAAAGTTCGAGAACGGCAATGTTTCGGACTGCTTCGCGATAGGCATAACCTGATGGATCGACAATTGCTATGCGCCGGCTATAGCTGATCCGAAAAATTCGCGCGATCTCCTGAATGTCCAAAACCGTCGGTAATTTCCGGGGCTCTTTAATCCTTATGCGCATTTTTCGGAACGGATTGATCAAAATGGTATCCTCGAATTCCATAAAGTTGAACAAGGCCTTTATAGTCGCAATTTTGCGTTTTATCGTTTTGGGTTTGAAACCTGATAGTGTAGCCAGATACGCACGGATTTCAGATTTGCCGATCTGTTCAAGAAGGATTTTGGATCCTGCGAATAATCTAAATTGACGTAGATCGACAGAATAGGCTTTTAGCGATTTTTGACTGAGATTTTTCTCATATTGGCAATGTTGAATGAAATGCCGACAGGCACTGGAAAGGGTCATAAAATAATTTTTGCGCAAGAATCGAAAATTTTTCTCTTGTTTGGTTCGCAAAGAAGATAGGTTTTTTCAGTTTTTTTTAGATAATTTGGGATATGAATCGACTGACATTCTTTTTGGGGGCGGTAGCTTGTGTTGCCAGCCTGATTGTGCAGGGCCAGGGTTTGACGGTCGTTACCCGGCCTGCTGTGAAGACTGATAATTCTTTTTATGTCGGTAACCGCCGCCCGTTGAAACCGCTGGAGCTGGTCCCCTTGCCGGTGGGCAGTGTACGGCCACAGGGTTGGGTATTGAAATACCTGGAGCTGCAGCGGGACGGACTGACAGGGAAGCTGGGGACGCTGAGCGCCTGGCTGGACAAGAAGGGGAACGCGTGGTATAGCGGTAATGGAAAGGGGGATCATGGCTGGGAGGAAGTGCCGTATTGGCTGAAGGGGTATGGCGATCTTGGATATATTTTGAATGACGCGGCGATCATCGCCGAGACAAAGGATTGGCTCGAGAAGGTGTTCGAAAGCCAGCAGCCTGACGGCTGGTTTGGGCCGCGGCTGGGCGCCGACGGATCGGCGGATCTCAAGGGTGGCACGCCCGATCTCTGGCCGAATATGATCATGCTCTGGTGTATGCAGTCCTGGTATGACTATAGCCATGATCCGCGGGTGCTGACCTTTATGAAGCGGTATTTTCAATGGGAGCTGACGGTGCCGGAGAATGAGTTGCTGAAGACCTACTGGGAGCATAGCCGCGGGGGTGATAATCTCTATAGTATTTACTGGCTTTACAATCGTACGGGCGAGTCCTGGCTGCTGGGCCTTGCCGAACGCATCCACAAACATACGGCCGACTGGACGCAGAAGGATAAGCTGCCCAACTGGCATAATGTGAATATTGCGCAATCCTTCAGGGAGCCGGCGACTTACTATTTGCAAACCGGCGACAGTGCGATGCTGGGCGCCACTTATCGGGACTTTGCATTGGTGAGGGAGATCTACGGCCAGGTGCCCGGCGGGATGTTCGGCGCCGACGAGAACGCCCGAAAAGGGTATACCGATCCGCGACAGGCCGTGGAGACCTGTGGCATGGTGGAGCAGATGGCGTCGGACGAGATACTGACCTCCATCACAGGCGATGTGTCCTGGGCGGACAATTGCGAGGATGTCGCGTTCAACACCTATCCCGCGGCCGTGATGCCGGACTTCAAGGCGCTGCGTTACTTGACGGCGCCCAATATGGTGGTGAGCGACAGCAGCAACCATGCGCCTGGGATCGCCAACGACGGCCCCTTTCTGATGATGAATCCTTTTAGCAGCCGGTGCTGTCAGCATAATCATGCGCAGGGCTGGCCTTACTATGCCGAGCATCTTTGGATGGCGACGCCGGATAATGGCATTGCGGCGGTGCTATATAGTGCGAGTAGTGTTCGGGTAAAGGTGGGCGCGGGTAAAAGAGGGGGGATGCCCACCCGCGAAGGCGGGGAGGTTGTGATCAGCGAGACCACACATTACCCTTTTGAGGAGAAGGTGGAGCTGACGGTCGATTCGGTGAAGAGGGGCGGACTGGCGTTCCCGTTATATCTGCGCGTGCCGGGTTGGTGTGCGGGCGCCGTGGTGATGGTGAATGGTGTTGAGGTCCAGGCGATGGCCAGTGGCGGAGCGGCATCGGCGAAGACTGCGGCGGGCTCGTGGGTTCGACTAGAGCGGAAATGGGTGGTGGGGGATCGCGTGGAACTCCGGTTGCCGATGAGTTTTTATACCCGAACCTGGGACAAGAATAAGAACAGCCTAAGCGTCAACTACGGTCCGCTGACCCTTTCGCTGAAGATCGCCGAGGCTTATAAACAAATGGATGGCCGCACAGCGGTGCAGGGCGACTCGCACTGGCAGGCCGGTGCGGATGCATCGAAATGGCCATCGTATGAGATCTTCCCGGCGAGTCTTTGGAATTATGGGTTGGTGCCTGGGCAGTCATTTGACGTATCGTGGCGGCCCTGGCCCAAGGATGATTTCCCCTGGACACAGGAGGCGACGCCGCTGGTAGTGACCGCAAAGGGGAAGCTGATCCCCGAATGGATGCTCGATAAGAATGGGCTCGCCGGCGTGCTGCCGCAGAGTCCCGTGAATACGGCTTCGCCGGCGGAGACGATCCAGCTGGTGCCGATGGGGGCTGCAAGGTTGCGCATCTCGGCGTTTCCGGTGGTGGAGTGAGGCCCGGCGCCACCGATCCGGAGGGGGTAGAAGCCCTGGGGGCGCCACCGAGGGTAAAATCCCCCGTTGTGGTTTTGTCATACCGGCTGCGGTTGGTGAACCGCCGGAAGGTGACTTTCCCGGGGCCGGTGAAAGGAATATTCGACCCGACCCGCGGCGATGATTCGGTAGGGGTGGTCCCGTCGAGCGTGTAATGCAGTCGCGTGGTATCGTCGAAATACCAGATGTCAAAGGGTTTGTCCTTCAACACGATCCCCCTATCCGGAACGAACTGCACCTCGTGGACCAGACCGGCATACGTAAATTTCAATCCATCGTACGTGGTCTTTAGCCTTACGGAACTATGGGTCTCGCCGGGATAGACCATCAGCTTCCACTTGAGCCCCGGCGGCGCGACGCTCTTCAGCACGGTGTCCAGCGTATCGATGCGCATGCCGTGGAGCTCGGAGCCTTCGCGCCCGCTGAAAAAGAGGGTGGCGTTGAGGTTCGTCATCATAGGAAGCCGCGTAGCGGCCATTTTGGCGACGAGGTTATTGTCCCACCAGATGCTGGGATCCGCAGCGATATAGGATTTGAAGGAACCCGGCTTATTAAGCAGCGCATAGACGGCAAACATCCATGATCTTGTAGGTGAACATCTCCGGGAATTCGTGCTGGGCGAACATGGCCTCCCGAATGAGGTGCTTGTCACCGGAGGCGATGAGATGGTCCCAGCCGCCGGAGCATTGGGCGACCTTCTCGAAGTGATCGCTGTAGTCACGGTGGAGGGCCTGGCCCATGGCGTTGACGGAGATCCCATTGGGGGAGAGGGACCCATCCGTGCCGCGCTGGAGGTTCATCACTTCGGCGATGCGGCCTATTTCTTTGTGATAATGGTCCCTACGGGGCCGGCAGTTTATTCTGTACGCAAGCTTTTGATCGGGTTGGCAAATGCCGCCTTCAGCGCCTGATAGCTGACGGTGGCGAGGGTGATCGTGAGGATGCCGCCACCTGCAGTGGCGAAGATCCAAAGGGAAAGATCTGTATGCAGGGTATAATTTTGAAGCCAAAGGCTCATCGCATAATAGGACAAGGGCATCGCGATGAGCATCGAGAGGAATACGAGTTTGATGAAGTCACCCGAAAGGAGTGCCCACAGGTTGACGACGCGGGCGCCGAGGACCTTGCGGACCCCGATCTCTTTTGTGCGCTGTTCGGCGACGAAGGAGGCCAGGCCGAGGAGGCCGAGACAGGAGATGAGGATGGCGAGCGCGGAGAAGACCGTGGCGAGATTACCGATGCGGGTCTCGGTGGTGAATTTCTTTTCGTATTCCTCGTCGTTAAAATGAAAGATAAAAGGGCTGGCGGGGTTGAATTTTTTAAACACGGCTTCGATGGTGGCTAGAGCGGTGCGGACGGGCATGCCGGGTTTGAGCCGGATGGTGTAGGCATAATGGCCGCCGTCGCCGAGGAAGATCGCGGGCTGGATACGCTCGTATGGGTTGTTGGTGAGCATATTCTTCACCACACCGATGATCGTGTAGGTTTTATCCCAATGTATGACGCGTTTGCCGATAGCAGCTTTGAACCCGATGATCTTCGCGGTCTCCTCATTGATGATGGCGGCGCTGCTGTCGGTGTGATAGGCGCGGGAGAAGTCCCGACCCTGGAGAACGGTCCAGCCGATGGTGGGGCCGAAATCGGCGTTGACCCAGATGTCGCGGAAGATAATTTCTTTTTGATCGGGTGTCTGGCCTTCCCACTCCAGTCCATTGTTCTGGTCAAATTGATAGGTTGACTGGGATGCCATTGCCACATTGGCCACGGCGCCGGTGTTGAGGAGGGTGGTGCGGAGCGCTTCGGAATGGCGATCGAGCGAATCGGTGTTGATAGGTACGGTAATGAGGCCGGTGTTGTCGTAGCCGATGGGGCGGTCTTTGGCGAACTGGATCTGGCGGAAGATGACGATGGTGCCAATGATCAGCGACAGCGAGATGGAGAACTGCGCGACGACAAGCACTTTACGTGAAACGCCGGCGCCCCGGCCCGCTTTGAACGCGCCTTTGAGAACCTTGACGGGTCGGAAGGAGGAAAGATAAAAGGCGGGATAGCTGCCGGCGAGCAAACCGGTGATCAGGGTGAAGGCCAGGCCAAGGGTCCAGAAGAGCGGGCTGGTCCAGGGGAAGGTCATGGTCTTGCCGGCGAGGTCGCTGAACCAGGGCAAGGCGAGACCGGCGAGGAGCAGGGCTCCCAGGAACGAAAGGAAGGCGACGAGTAAAGATTCCCCGAGGAACTGGGTGATCAGCTGGCCGCGAAGTCCGCCCACGGTCTTGCGAATGCCCACTTCTTTTGCACGATGTTCGCTTCGCGCTGTAGACAGGTTCATAAAGTTGATGCAGGCGAGGAGGAGGACGAAGATACCGATGAGGCCGATGAGGCGGACGAAGTGGATGCGGCCGCCTTCGAAGCCGCCGTTGTCTTCCGCGAAATGGAGGTAGAGGCGATCGAGGGGGTAGACGGTGTAGGTCTCGTAATCCTCTTTGACGTAGGGGGTACAGATATTTTTTATCCGGGCGGTAGCCTGCTCCATCGTGGTGTTGCCTGCAAGGCGGGCGTACATCCGGCAGTTGTGGTTGATAAAATCGGGATTGTTCCTGATCCCCCTGCAATTGTCGTTCTCGAAGGAAATGATAAAGTCGATGTCGTGGAAGGAGCTGTTGGCAGGTTGGTCGGTATAGACACCACCAACGGTGAGGGGAACCCGACCATTCAACTTAAATGTTTTGCCGACGCTGTTGTCGGTACCATAGAGCGCAATGGCGGTGGATCGGGAGATGATCACCGTGGAAGCGTCGCGGAGCGATTCGGCAGTACCGCTGACAAATTGATAGCCAAAGATCAGGGGGAAGGTATATTCGGCAAAGGAGCCATTGCGGGAGACGCTTTTATCTCCGGCAACGAGGAGGCGTTCCTGCGGATAGGAGAGGATGGCTGTCTGGGTGAAGATATTGTCGTAGCCTTTTTTTATAAAGGGGTTCAAGGCGGAGGAGATGGTAAGGCCGGAGTAGGTGTTTTGCTTGTCCGGGGACCAGCTGCCTCCTTTTTGGTTTTGCATGATCTCCGCGATGCGGGCATGATCGGGATAGGAGTGGTCGTAGCTGAGTTCGTCGGCGGTCCAGATGCCGATGACGAGGGCGATGGCCATGCCGGTGGCGAGGCCGACGATGTTGATGGCGCTGTAAGAGAGATTTTGCCGGAGGTGGCGCCACGCGATAACAAAATAATTTTTTAGCATGGAAAAAGTTTATTCTGTTCTCAATGATTTTATCGGGTTTGCTATCGCCGCCCTGAGGGCCTGGTAGCTGACGGTACAAATGGTGACGAACAGCATGCCCGCTCCGGAGGCGGCAAAGATCCAGGGGTTGAGGACCGTGTGCAGCGCATAGTTTTGCAACCAGTTGCTCATGATCCAGGCGATGAGCGGCATCGCGATTGCCATGGAAAGGACGATAAGTTTCAGGAAGTCGCCGGAGAGGAGGGCCCAGAGGTTCACGACGCGGGCGCCGAGGACCTTCCGAACACCGATCTCTTTTGTCCGTTGCTCCGCCATGAAGGAAGCGAGGCCAAAGAGGCCGAGACAGGAGATGAGGATCGCCAGCCCGGAGAACACCGAGGCCAGGTTGCCGATGCGGGACTCGGTGACGAATTTCTTTTCGTATTGGTCGTCGTTGAAATGATAGATAAAGGGGCTGGCCGGGTTGAACTTTTTGAAGACCCCTTCCATCGCAGCCAATGCCGCCCGGACGGGTGTACCCGGTTTTATCCGGATGATAAAGGTATTAAGACCCCCATCCCCAAGGAAGATAGCGGGTTGCACCGGGGCATAGGCATCGTTGACGATCATGTTCTTTACGACGCCGACGATATGATAGGATTTGCCCCAGTGTTTGACCGTCTGGCCTACCGGGTCTTTGAAGGCAAGGATGCGGGCGCCCTCTTCGTTGACGATACAGGCGTTGCTGTCGGTGAGGAATTGGCGGGACAGATCGCGGCCGTGGATCACGTTCCAGCCGACGGTGGCGCCGTAGTCGGCGTTGATCCAGATATCGCGGAAGGAGATATTCTTTTTCTCCTCGGTCATTCCTGACCATTCGAGCCAGTTGTTCTGCCCCCAGTTGTCCAGGGTTTGGGAGGAGGTCGTGGCGTTGGCAACCGCTCCCGTATTGAGCAGGGCCGTGCGTACCGCCTCGGAGTGATTGTAGAGGCTGTCGCTGTTGATCGGCACGGTGATGAGGCCGGCGCGGTCATATCCTACGGGGCGATCTTTTGCAAATTGGATCTGCTGAAAGACGATGATGGTGCCGATGATCAGCGAGAGGGAGATGCCGAACTGGCCGACGACCAGGACCTTGCGCGGGAGGCTTGCGCCGCGGCCCGCTTTGAAGGCCCCTTTGAGGACTTTGACGGGGCGGAATGAGCTGAGATAAAAAGCCGGATAGCTGCCGGCGAGCAGGCCGGTGATCAACGTGAAGGCGACAGAGACCGTCCAGAACAGGGGGCTTGTCCAGGGGATCGTCATGGGTTTGCCGGCGAGGTCGCTGAACCAGGGCATGCTGAAGATGGCCAGGGCGAGGGCGCCGATAAAGGCAAGAAAGGTAACGAGCACGGACTCCCCGAGGAACTGCGCGATGAGCTGGCCGCGAAGCGAGCCCACGGTCTTGCGGATGCCCACTTCTTTTGCGCGTTTCTCACTCCGGGCTGTGGAAAGGTTCATAAAGTTGATGCAGGCCAGCAAGAGTATGAAGAGCCCGATCAGGGAAAGGAGCCGGACCAGGCCGATGCGGCCACCAATCATGGCGCCATAACTTCCGTTGTAATGGAGATGGAAGGCTTCGAAAGGAATGACGGTATAGGTCTCGATAGAATTCTTTACATAGGGGGTGCAGAGATCCTTTATCCGGTCCGCGGCCCCATCGGCGGTGACGTTGGGGGCCAGTTTCGCATACATCTTGGCGCCATGGTTGGCGAAGTCGGTGTTGGTGGTGAGCCAGTCCATGCGTTTGTTGGACATGGAGGCGAAGAAGGCGACGTCATGGAAGGAGGTGTTCTCGGGAAGATCGGCATAGACTCCGCCGATGGTGAGGGGGATAGAGTTGTTGACCTTGAAGGTCTTTCCGACGGCGTTCTCGGTGCCATAGAGGGCGATGGCGGTCGACCGGGAGATGAGGGCCGTAGAGGGATCGCGCATGGATTCGGCACTGCCAGAGATAAAGCGATAGCCGAAGATGAGCGGGAAGGTATATTCCGCCCAGCAACCCTGGCGCGAAATGCCTTTGTCGCCGGCGACGAGGAGTTGTTCATCGGGCCAGGTCACCATGGCCGTCTGCGAAAACACCTGCTCATAACCCTTTTTTATATAGGGGTTCAGGGCGGAGGAGATGGTTTCGCCGGTATAGGCGAGGTCGGCTTCCTTTTCGCTGGCGCCCCGAAGTTTTCGCAGGTATTCCTTTGCCGTCTGGGTTATCTGCTGTTGATTCTGCATGATCTGAACGATACGGCCATGCTCCGGGTAGCTCTTGTCGAAGCTGAGTTCGTCGGCGGACCAGAGGCCGATGACCAGGGCGATGGCCATGCCGGTGGCGAGGCCGACGATGTTGATCGCGCTGTAGCCCCGGTTCTTGCGGAGTTGGCGGAAGGCGAGGAGAAGATAGTTTTTGAGCATGTGAATAGTTTTTGGCGGCCCGGCCCCGCAGGGGTCGGGCCGTGGATTTATTCGGAGCGAAGACTTTTTACGGGGTTGGCGAGAGCGGCTCTCAGCGTTTGATAGCTGACGGTAGCGAGGGTAAGCATGAGGATGAGGGCACCGGAGGCAATGAAGACGGAGGGCGAGAGGCTGGTGTGAATGGCATAGTTGAGTAGCCAGTTGTGCATTGCCATCCCGATGAGCGGCATCGCGATGAGCATGGAGATAAAGACGAGTCTGACGAATTCCCCGGAGAGCAGGGCCCAGAGGCTGCCGACGCCTGCGCCAAGTACCTTGCGGACACCGATCTCTTTTGTCCGCTGTTCGGCGACAAAGGAGGCCAGACCGAAGAGGCCGAGACAGGAGATGAGGATCGCCAGTACCGAGAAGACCGCCGCCAGGGTGCCGATGCGGGTCTCGGTGGCGAATTTTTGCGCATATTCTTCGTCGTTGAAGGTGTAATTAAAGGGGCTGGCCGGGTTGAAGCGATGGAAGACCGGCTCGATCGCCGCCAGTGCACTACGGACGGGGGTAGCCGGGTTCAGCTTCATCGTGATGAAATTGGTGTAACCATCGCCGAGGAAGATGCCCGGATCGACCGGGTCATAGGGCGAGTTGGTGAGGAGGTTGCGAACGACGCCGATGATGTGGTAGGATTTGCCAAAGAGGCTGACGTTCATGCCTATGGGATTTTTGAGTCCGGCGGCCTTTACCGCGGCTTCATTAAAGATGGCGGCGCTGCTGTCGGTGCCATATTGGCGGGAGAAATCACGGCCCTCGAGAACGGTCCAGCCGACGGTGGACCCAAATTCCGGCGTGACGTTGACATTGCGGTAGTTGATCTGTTTTTGCTCCTCCGTCTGGCCTTCCCAGCTCAGGTCATTGCCGTTGTCGAAAAGCGTTGTCGGCTGCGAGCTGCGGGCCATATTGGCGATGACGCCCGTATGGAGGAGCGATGACTGTAAGGCGTCATAGTGTGCCGCCAGCTCGGGTGTATTCATATGGACATAAAGGAGGCCGTCGCGGTGATAGCCCAGGGGACGGTCTTTCGCAAACTGGATCTGCTTATATACGATAAGCGTTGCTATGATGAGTGACAGGGAGATCGAGAATTGGGTAATGACGAGGATCTTTCTCGGTAAGGAGGTCGTCTTTCCGCTGTTTTTGAAGGCGGCTACCGGTTTGAAGGAGGACAGGTAGATCGCGGGATAGCTGCCGGCGAGGAGGCCCGTGAGCAGTGTGAAGCCGAGCGTGGCGCCCCAGAAGACAAGATTGGTCCAGGGGAAGACCATGGTCTTCGCGGCAACGGCATTGAACATCGGGAGGCAGAGGAAGGCGATGATGACGCCGGCGATACCCGCCAGAAAGGCCGTGAGGATCGACTCACCGAGGAACTGGCTGATCAACTGATGACGGCGGGAGCCGATAGTTTTTCTTATCCCTACTTCTTTCGCGCGGCGTTCGCTTCGCGCTGTGGAGAGGTTCATGAAGTTGATGCAGGCGAGAAGCAGGATGAACGCGCCGATCGTCCCGAAGAGCCATACATATTGAATGCGGCCGCCCGAGGGGTTGCCGTCCTTGAACTCATCGTAGAGATGCATGCGGTCGAGCGGGTAGGCGAGGACCTGTTGGCGGGGATGGCCCGCGGGAGTAACGGGAATGTCTTTTATCCGGGCCGTGGCCTGGGCGGTGGTGATGCCGTCCGCGAGCTGGGCATAGCAAAGGGCACTGTGGTCTTCCCAGTCGGTGTTGTCGCGGAGGTAGGCATTGTCCTGATTGGTCCAGGGCAGGAGGAGGTGGATGTCGTGGAAGGTGGTGTTGGGAGGCAGATCGGCATAGACTCCGCCGATGGTGAATGGAAGGCGGGAGTCCAATTTTATGATCTTGCCTATCGGGTTATCGTTACCGAAGAGGGCTTTCGCGGTGCTCTGCGCGATGAGGACGGTGGAGGGGTCTTTCAGGGCCGCGCTGGTGCCGGAGATCATCTGGAAGGTGAAGATGTCCGGGAAGGTCTCCTGCGCCCAGATGCCCTGGGTGGAGAGATTTTTGTCGCCGGCGCCGAGGAGGCGCCATTGCGGCGTCGAGATGAGGGCGGTTTTGTTGATGATGTCGTTGTAGTTCTTTAGCGCCGGGGCGGCCATCGTGGAGACGATCGGTCCGATGTGGATCTCGTTGTTATGATTGGGGAAGACCTGGCGGCGGAGGATCTGGGCGATGCGGGCATGATCCTTATGATAGTGGTCGAAGCTCAGCTCGTCGCTGATCCAGAGCCCGATGAGCAGGGTGATGGCGAGACCGGCGGCCAGGCCGAAAATGTTGATAAAGGCGTAGCCGCGGTTGCGACGGAGGTTTCGCCAGGCGAGGAGGAAATGGTTTTTGAGCATATATGTGTTGTGGGAGTTCCCCGTCAAAGACAGGGAACTCCCAAATTTGTTGCTTATTCCGAGCGAAGCGCTTTCACGGGGTTCATAAGTGCGGCCTTGATCGATTGATAGGAGACGGTTATAATGGTAATGATGATGAGCCCGGTTCCTGCCGCGGCGAAGATCCACCAGGACAGGGGTGCGTGATAGAGATAAGCCCCGATCCATTTGTTCATGCCATAGTATGCGATCGGAATGGCGATGAAGATGGACAGGGCGGTCAGTTTCAGGAATTCCTTTGACAGCAGACCGCAGAGATTGAGCACGCCGGCACCCAGGACCTTGCGCACGCCGATCTCTTTTGTGCGCTGCTCGGCGACGAAGGCCGCAAGCCCGAAGAGCCCGAGACAGGAGATGAAGATGGCCAATCCGGTGAAGACCGCGGCGAGGTTGCCGACACGTTCTTCGGACTCGAATTTTGTCGCGTAGGATTCGCTTACGAATTTATAGACGAAGGGGCTGGCGGGGTTGTATTTTTTGAAGACGGACTCCATTTTTGCGAGCGTTTTGTGCGGGTCGTTGCCGGGGTTGATGCGGACGATCATTGTGCCGGTGTACTCGCCGCCGACGAAGACCGCTTCAGAGGCGGTGTCATAGGGATTATTATTGACCATGTTCGCGCTGACGCCGACGACGGTGTAGGGTTTGCCAAAGAGTTTCACCACCTGGCCGATAGGTTCCTTGAAGCCGATGGACCGGACGGCCTTTTCGTTGAGGATGCAGGCGTTGCTGTCGGTGGGGTAGTCGCGGGACATGTCGCGGCCGCGGATGATGGTCCAGCCGATAGTCGCGCCATAGTCGGCGGTGATGTTGACATTGTTGAAGCCAATAGTGTTCTGGTCGGGACGTTTGCCGGACCATTCGAGGCCGTTGCCGTTGTTGAAGGCGGTGGGGGTCATATTGGAGGCGGCGACGTTGGCGGCGAGACCTGTTTGAATGAGTTCGGCGCGGAGGGCTTCGTAGTGTTTATTGATGTCGGGGGTGTTCATGTCCACCGTGAAGAGCCCATCGCGGTTATAGCCGACGGGGCGGTCCTGGGTGTACTGGATCTGGCGGAAGACGATGGTGGTGCCGATGATGAGGATGAGCGACACCGTGAATTGCAGGACCACGAGCACCTGCCGCGGCAACGAAGCCAGTTTGCCGGTTTGGAGTTTGCCTTTGAGGACTTTGACGGGGCGGAAGGCCGAGAGGTAGAATGCCGGATAAGAGCCCGCGAGGAGTCCCGTGAAGAGAGTGAAGCCGAGGGTTGCGAGGATGAACAGCGGGTTGCTCCAGGGAACACTCATTTGTTTGGCCGCGACTTCGTTGAAGAAGGGGAGCGACAGCTGTACGAGGACGAGTGAGAAAAAGAGGGCGATGATCGCGAGCAGGACGGATTCGCTGAGGAATTGGGTGACGAGCTGGCTGCGCAGCGAGCCGATGGTTTTGCGGATGCCGACTTCGCGGGCGCGTTTTTCGCTTCGGGCCGTGGCAAGGTTCATGAAGTTGATGCAGGCCAGGAACAGGACGAAGGTGCCGATGATGCCGAAGAGCCAGACCATATTGATGCGGCCGCCGGCGGGTTTGTTGAATTGGAATTCGTTATAGAGATAGGCCTTATCCATGGGGTAGATGAAGGCCTCTTCGTGGTAGTCTTTTTCGTAGGGGGTGGGGAGGTTTTTGATGCGGGCCGTGGCTTGGTCGGCGGTGATACCCGGCGCCAGTTCCACGTACAGCTGACCGTTATGATCCTGCCAGCTGGTGTTGTCGCGGTGGTAGCCGTTCTGGTTGCTGGTGTAGGGGAAGACGGCCTGGACGCCATAGAAGGTGGTGTTCCTGGGCAGCGGGGTATAGGTACCGCCGACGCGGACTTCGAGGTCATTATCGATCTTCACGATCTTGCCGATGGGGTTTTCCTTGCCGAAGAGGGCCGTGGCCAGGGATTGGTCGATGATCATCGTGGAGGGGTCCTTGATGGCATCGCCGGCGCCTTCGATCATCCGGAAACCAAACATGCCGGGCAGATCGGATTCCGCCACGAGGCTGGTGCCATAGACGGTCTTGTCGCCGACATTGAAGAGCCGACTGCCGGCGCCGTGGGAGAGGGCGACGCGGGAGAACAGGTCTTTATATTGCGCGTGATAGGTCTTGCCGAGGGGCTGCATGATGGTGGTGCCGGTGAAGAATTCCGACTTTTTGCTGGCATTGTTGAGACGCATGTGGAGCATGCCCTGGGCGAGGCGGCTATGGTTTGGCGCGTAGTGGTCGAAGTTGTATTCGTCGGCGATCCAGAGGCCGATGACCAGGGCGATGGCCATGCCGATGGAGAGGCCGGCGATGTTGATGGCGGTGTAGCCGCGGTTTTTGCGGAGGTGGCGGACGGCGAGGAGGAGATAGTTTTTGAGCATGGTTGCTGATTTGTTCTTTTGACGGGTCGGCCCTTTGGATTGTTACAGTTCCATGGCGAAGATGGTGCCGGAGAGGTAGTTTGCTGGGGACCAGCGGGTTAGGAGTGAGTGGTCGTGGCCGAGTGTGCGGTTATGATACAGGCGGTGTTCGGAGGCCGTGCCGGGATGTCCGGAGTCAGGAGGCGGATGGAGTGCGCACGGCGGCCCATGATCTGAGCATGGCGACGAGTTTTTCCAGTTGGAGGGGCTTGCTGATGTAGTCGTCCATGCCGGCGTCGAGGCAGGATTGGCGGTCGGATTCCTGGGCTTCCGCGGTCATGGCGATGATGATGGGTTGTTCGATGGCGAGTGCGCGGATCTCGCGGCTGGCGGTGAGGCCGTCCATTTGCGGCATTTGCACGTCCATGAGGACGATGTCGAATCGTTGTTCGTTGACTTTATTGACGGCTTCGAGGCCGTTCTCCACCATCTCGGGGACGAAGCCGAGTTTGCCGAGGACGCCGTGGATGAGCTGGCGGTTGAAGAGGTTGTCTTCGGCGACGAGTATGCGCAGATCGAATTCCGCGCCGAGGTTGGGCAGGCCGCCGCCGGAGGTTCCGTTTGTTTCCGCTTGTGCGGGCGCGGAGGGAAGGCCGAGGGCGGATTCGAGGGTTTTTTTCAGGAGGCTGTGCCGGACGGGTTTGTTGAGGATGGCCTTGAACAGACCCGGGTGATCCTTCGTGCCATCGGCGCCGGCGCTGCTGGCGAGGATCATGGGGATGCGGACGCCGTTGCGTTGGAGGTGGAGACCGAGTTCCACGCCGTTGACAGGGCTCATGGCGAAGTCGGTGAGCAGGAGGTCGACGTGTGGGCCGGAGGCGATGATGTCGAGGGCTTCCGGGCCGGAGGATGCGGTCAGGGAGGCGTAACCCCAGTGCTGGAGGAGTTCGCGGAGGATGGTGATATTGGTTGTGTTATCGTCGACGATGAGGATGGTGCGTTGTTTGCCGGCGGCGGTGCCGTTGGTGGGCGCGCTGGTGTCGCCGGCGGCGGCGTTTGCGCCGGGGGTGGCCGTTGCGGGGGTGTTCGCGTTCTCGGCGTTTGCGGCGGCGACGATTTTCACGCCGATGTCGAAGGTGAAGGTCGTGCCGTGGCCTTCGCGGGAGGAGACTTTTATCGATCCGCCCATCATATGGACGAGTTTCTCGCTGATGACGAGGCCGAGGCCGGTACCGCCGTATTTGCGGTTGATGGAGGAGTCGGCTTGGGAGAACGCCTTGAAGAGGCGGTCCATTTTTTCCGCGGGGATGCCGATCCCGGTGTCTTTGACGGAGAAGCGGAGATGGGTTGCGTTGACCGTGGATGGATCTGGGCGGGGGGCGGTTGGCCCAACGACGCTTACCGAGACGAGGACTTCGCCGGCGCGGGTGAATTTTACCGCATTGCCGATGAGGTTCATCAGCACCTGGCGGAGGCGGACCTCGTCGCCGACGATGCGGGCGGGGACGTCGGGGTCCAGATGATAGAGCAACCGGATACCGGCCTCGGATATGCGTGCGGAGAAGACGTCGAGTACCTCTTCGAGGCATTCCTGGACGTCGAATTCGCGGTTGTCGAGTTCCATATTGCCGGCTTCGATCTTGGACAGATCGAGAATATCATTGATGATGGACATCAGGCTTTCGCCGCAGGACTGGATGGTGCGGGCGTAGCCTGCCTGTTCGGCGGAAAGCTGGGTGTGAGTGAGAAGCGATGACATCCCGATGACCCCGTTGAGTGGCGTCCGGATCTCATGGCTCATGGTGGCGAGGAAGGCGCTTTTTGCCTGGTTGGCGGTTTGGGCTTCCTTTGTCCGGTCATCCACCATCTTTTCGAGGATCAACTGTCTTTTGTGTACCCGGCGCATTTTTGCCTGGTACAGGGCGATCAGCGAGAGGACCAGCGTTGCGACACAGGCGATGCGGAACCACCAGGTCTGCCAGTAGGGCGGAAGAATGACCAACCGGATGCGCAATGGACCAGGCAGTACGGTCCCCTGGCCGTTTCGGGCTCTGGCCTCGAAGAAATAGGTGCCTGCATCGAGATTGGTATAGGTGGCCGTATGCCGGGTGCCGGCGTCGATCCAGTCCTTGTCGAAGCCGGTCAGGCGATAGGAATAGAGTTTTTTACGAGCCAGCGTGTAATTGAGCGATGCGAATTCGAAGGTGAGCATTGCCTTGCCATACGGCAGCGTTATCTCGCGGGTGAGGGTTGCATCATGCTTGAGCGGTGAGCTGTCGCTTTCGTCGCGGGCCACGCGGACATCGTGGGTGAAGAGCTGGAATTTTGTGAGGACCAGCGGGGGAACAAAACCCGACTCGCGCATACTGTCGGGGTCCCAGGCGTTCAATCCGTTCGAACCGCCAAAGTACAGCCGGCCCGTGCTGCTTTTCAGGGCGGCATGTGGCTTGAACTCGTCGCCCTGCAGACCGTCGGCAATTGAGTAGTTCGTGAATTTTCCGGTGGTAGGGGAGAACCGGGACACACCTTTTAGGGTGCTCACCCAAAGATCTCCATTGCCATCCTGCAGGATACCCATGATCGTATTGTCGGCCAGACCGTCGCGCACATACCAGGCTTTGAATTTCCCCGTAGTGGGATCGAAGCAGTTGAGGCCAAAGCCAGTGCCGACATAGAGTTTGCTATTCGTCGATTCCAGCACACAGTTGATAGTGTTATCGCTGATGCTTGCGGGCGCATCACTATGAGAAAAATGCCGGAAGCGGCCGGTAGACGGCTCAAAGAGATCGAGCCCTTTGTCAAAGGTGCCGATCCACATATTCCCATGGGAGTCTGCTGCAAGGCATTGGATGCGGTTGCTGCTGAGCTGCCGCTTCTCGCGGGTGAAATGAACGAATCCAGGGATTCCTTTTTTGAAAACGTTGAGGCCCTGTCCAAAAGCAGCGATCCAGATGCCGCCTGCGCTATCACGGGCGAGGGCGGAGACATTATCGCCGTTCAGCCCGGCGCTGTCGCCAGGAATTGTTCTTAGCGTCCTGATCAGCCGGCCCTGGTAATCGAGAACGTTGACGCCTTTTCCAACTGTTGCCGCCCAGCAATTCCCTTCCTTATCCGTGCAAAGGTCTACGATATAGTTGCTGCTGATAGAGGTCGGATCGCCGTCCCGGCGCATGATGTGCCGGCATTTACCGGTGAGTGGGTCGAAAAGGTTCAGGCCACCGCCATCAGTGCCGATCCAGACGGTGCCGTCTCTGCCTTCCGAAAAAGAGAGGATTTCGTTGTTCGAGAGCGAGTTTTGGTTTAGCGTTCGTTTGTAGTGGGCGAAAAGCGATAGTTCCCTGTTGTAGAGATTCACCCCGCCGCTATAGGTGCCCACCCACATATTGTTCTGCCGGTCTCTGTACAGGGAATAAATGGAGTTGCTACTGAGGGAATTGTTGTCTATGTCGTCGTGCAGAAGCCGGCGGACGACGCCCTTTGCAGGATCGAACAGGACGATGCCGCCATTCTCACTGCCAGCCCATAAAGAGCCGCCGGCGTCCTCTCCCAGGCTAAAGATCACATCGGCGTCCATGCCGGCCTGTTCTGCGAGGGCGAAATGCCGGAATGAGCGGTTGCTCTCGTTATACAGGCAAAGGCCTGCGCCGCGGGTTCCGACCCAGATACGGTGATGGCTATCTTCCATCAGGCAGCCGATCTCGTTGGCCGAGAGCGAGCCGGAATCCCCCGGATGGTGGCTGTAGTGGCTAAAGCGGTTGGTCTTCCGGTCGAGCAGTTCGATGCCGCTCCTTTCGGTTGCGATCCAGATGCGGTTGCGGCTGTCGGCGATCACCTGAGTGATGTCATCCGTGCCGCGATTTTGAAAGTTGGGATCTTTTATTACCTGGAATCGACCGGTGTGGGGGTCGAGGCAGTTGAGACCTCCATGTTCTGTGCCGATCCACAATTGCCCTGTCCCATCGAGGCAAAGGCTGCTGACGAAATTGTCGGAGAGGCTGTTGCCGCTATCGCCACGGCTATAGTGAACAAAGGTGCCGTTGTCGCGGTTGAATCTGTTGACGCCGCCACCCCAGGTGGCGATCCAAAGAGAGCCCGCACTGTCTTCGAGCAGGGCTTTGATATGGTTACTCGAAAGGCTATTGGTGTCGGTGGGATCGTTGCGGTAAATAGTGAATTGATAACCGTCGTATTTGTTAAGGCCGTTGCGGGTGCCGAACCACAGGAAGCCCATTTTGTCCTGGAGGATGCAAGTGACATTGCTTTGGGAGAGGCCGCTGGTAGTGCTGAACCGAGTGAATTTCAGCGGTTTAAGTGGCTGGGAACTACCGGTTTTGGGCATGACGAGGCCAAGCCAGAGTAGGACGGTCAGGACAATAAGAGGTAGGCATCGGCGTGTCGGCATCGATACGAATTATAGGAAGCTGGTGGAGAAACGTAAAAGATTGATTTATATTATGAGTGCTGGACCCTGGGGTTGAAAAATGAACGATATGGGGGATTTGGTTGTTATCGTTTGCGTCCGCTAAATTATTGACATGCTGATTCATTATAAGATAAAGGTCGATCCGCGCGATCCGTGGATGGATATTTTTGAGCAAACCATCGGATTTCATCCGGGGTACCGGAACCTGGAGGTGCCTGCGTCGATTGGGGAGGGGCGGTTGGTGTCGATGGATATTTCGGAGGGATTTCATGCGAACTTCCAGTCGTACCGGCTGAATGCGCCATTGCAGGTGATCAAGGAGGCGACGGACGAATTCTTCGAGAGTGTATATATCGTGTTCTATGAGTTGGACCGGCCGCATACGGCGTATGTGCAAGGGACGGAGCTCATTTATGATCAGGGGGTGAATATTTACACCCAGCCCATAAATGCGGTCTTGGAGTTCCCGGCGAACACTTTACGGAATGTGGTGTGTATGCGTATCGACCGGCGTCGTCTGGCGCATCTGCTGGCGGGTGAGGAGGAGATGTTCTCGGGGGAGTTATTGCGGCAGGAGCAGTCGTTTTTTGTGCATGAGCCGTTGACGCCGGGGATGCGGGCGGTGTTGATGGAGTTGCGGACGCCACCGGCGGCGAAGAATTTGCAGCGGCTATTCTATCATGTTCGCGCCCAGCAGCTGGTGTATTTGTTGATGGAACAGTTGAATAAGCGGAGCGGCGGGCCGGTGAAGAGTACGAGTCCGGAGGAGATAGCGAAGGTGTTCAAGGCGCGGGAGCTGTTGCTGGAGGATCTGGCTACGCCGCCGACGATCGCGGGACTCGCGCGGGGGGTGTTGATGAGCGAGTCGCAGTTGAAGGGGTCGTTCCGGGAGGTGTTTGGGGTGAGTATCTACCAGTATTTTCAGAATGCGCGGATGGAGAAGGCGAAGGAGTTGCTGGCTGTTTCCGGGCGGACCGTGAAAGAGGTGGGGTATGAGTTGGGGTTTACGAATATCGGGCATTTTTCGAGGTTGTTTGAGAGGGTGTATCGCGTGAAGCCGAAGCGGTTTCAAATGGAGCGTGGCTAGAAGCGCGGGGAGGTGTGGATGTTGGGGTGCGCCCGATTCGACAGTTTTTTTGGCGATTTGGACGATTTATAGTCGCATTTACTTTTTTCCTTTGTAGTTGGACGAGGGCTATGCCGCAATCAAAGGAATAAGTTATGGAGACTGGCTTTAGGAAATGGATCATAACCATCACGGTTATTATTTCGGCAATTATTGAACTGATCGATACGACTATTGTGAATGTGTCGATCAATACGATGAGCGGCAATCTGGCTGCTTCGCTCGAGGATACGGCGTGGGTGATAACGTCTTATGCGATCGCGAATGTCATCGTGATCCCGATGACGAGCTTTCTCGCGGAGAAGATCGGGCGGAAACAATATTATATCGGTTCCATTATTTTGTTTACGGTAGCCTCAGCGATGTGCGGGCTTTCGTCCAATCTCTGGGAGTTGGTGGCGTTTCGCTTCCTGCAGGGACTTGGCGGGGGCGCGTTGTTGTCGACGTCGCAGGCTATTTTATTCGAGACGTTCCCGCCGAAGGATCGGGCGATGGCGAGCGGCATCTTTGCGTTGGGGGTCATTATAGGTCCGTCCATCGGGCCGGTGATGGGTGGCTATATCGTCGACAACGCCTCGTGGCCGTGGATCTTTTTTGTGAATGTGCCGATTGGGATATTAGCGGTGATATTGTGTGTGCGTTATTTGCGGCCATCGAAGCCGTCACGGGATGGAAAGCCGATCGATTGGGCGGGGATCGCGTTGCTCAGTGTGGGCGTGGGAGCATTGCAGATAGTGCTCGAGCGCGGCGAGACGGATGACTGGTTTGCGGCGAATTATATCATCGTGCTGACGGCGATGTCGGTGTTGGCGCTGACCTTCTTTGTGTGGTGGCAGTTGCGGGCGCCGTATCCGGTGGTCAATTTGCGGGTATTGCGGAGCGTTACCCTTTCGATCTCGGCGGTGATGACTTTTGTGCTGGGTTTTGGACTTTTTAGTGCGATCTATGTGTTTCCGTTGCTGGCGCAGCGCATCCTCGGGTATACGGCTTTCCAGACAGGGCTGATGATCATGCCGGGGGTGTTGATGGGGGCGGGAATCTCGCCGTTTTTGGGGAAGATGATGCAGAAGGGAGTGCGGCCGCAATGGTTGGTGATTCTTGGGTTTGGGTTTACGGCGTTGTTCAACTGGCAGTTGTCGCGATCCAATCTGACTTCGGGGTCGCCGCAGTTTGCGATGCCGCTGATCTATCGGGCATTTGGGGCGGCGTTATTGATCGTTCCGCTGACTGCGCTTGCGGTGTCGGAGTTGCAGCCGAAGGATATTCCGCAGGGGGCCGCGTTGAATAATATGATGCGGCAGATGGGTGGGTCGTTTGGGATTGCGCTGATCAATACTTATATCGCGCATCGCGCGGCTGCCGTGCGGACGAATCTGGTGGCGCATATTACTGCGTATGATCTGCCGACGCAGGTGCGGCTGCGGCAGGCGACCGAGCATTTTGCGGCGACGGCGACGAGTGCGTACGAGGCGGGGCGGCAGGCGATCGCGTCGCTCGAGGGGGCGGTGGTGAGGCAGACGTATTTGATCTCGTATATGGATGCGTTTCGGTTTTTGGCTGTTCTTAATGGGAGTTGTATTCTGCTTGTGTTGGTGACGATTTGGCGGAAGAAGAAGGTGGCGGGGGCGGGTACGGCAGCGGGCGCTGGTGGAGCCGCGGGGGCGAATGCGGCGGGTGGAGCGACGGGGACGAATGCGGCTGGCGCGGGGAATGGGGTTGGGCAGGAGGCTCCGAAGTTTGAGTTGGAGGCGCATTAGAGGGGGTGGCCGAGAAGACCACAAATCTTCACAGCCACCAATGCTATATGTCGGGGTTATAGATTTCAAAAATCGGCTTCGTAGCCGTGACCTCGCTCGCTATAATAAATAAGCCATTTGGCGGCTGAATACAAAATATGAATATTTGACTCAATTGTTTCAACGTCGTCGGGAGGGGTCCGCTGCTCCTTTAAATAAAGGAGATTGTTCTTTGTGGCTTCAAAATCGGCAATAGCCATAATTTCCCGCCCATATTCAAGGCTTTCTGCAGCAAGTTTAGACCCCCAAGCTTGGTTTAATAGGTCTGGTCCGAGTAAATGTGAGCAATCGTTTAGGAATTGTGCCCTAAAAACATTTCGATCTTGTGCCATCGACATGTACATTGGTACGGCGTCCAGATCAGGCGAAAGTTCAATTACGTAGTATCCTTTATATTCAGTCAGGAAATCTTCTTTGGAAAGAGATTTGTCTGATTCCTCATATTTTTCCAATGCCCAGTCGTCTGCAATCTTGTCACGGCCTACCATCGGAGCATGAATAGTTTCATAGGATAGGATTGAATTTTCACGCCACTCGCGAAGCAGTTGTTCCTTCCGTATGGGCTGTTTGCCTTTAATACGATCCCATATACTAATAGTTGGCTTTTCCTTGCCAGTCAAAGTGTTGAATATTTCAATATATCTCTTTTCAAAGCCAGGTTTAGGTTTTGGTAGTGGTCTCCAATCAAGGCCCATAAGTAATTGATTTGGGTGATTCAATTGTTCCTCGCAGTCCGATGATTTTTGATAAGATTTTTTGCCGTTGCCGGTATTTTCCAAAATTAAAAAGGTTTGATCAACTACAAAAAGATTCGCCTATTCAATCTCGACTGTTAATTCTATTTTACTGGATATTCCGCTTGTCTTTAATAGGCCGGCGACTATTATAAGCCTAGTCTTAGCTCCCATATCGACGGTCTCGGCATTGCTGGACTTTAGTTCCATTACCTCGCTCTGGGTTCTATCTAATAAGTTTTTTAGGGCAAGCAATTTCGCTGTATCTGAGTAAGTTTCAATTAATATTTTCAAAGACCACGACCTATTTTGCTCTTCGAACGCGTCAATCATTTGTTCGATACTTAATCCGGTAAGGAATGTAGAGACACGGCCATTTTGTTTGTTTACAAATATGGGAGCGTTCCCGCCGATCGCATGATAGATATCGCCGCTTTCCAACCAGCGCTTTGAAGTGTAAGGGAAAATCCATGCGTAAGGTCTTTCAATAATTTCGTCTTCAACGATTATCAATTCATCGTCCGATGTATAGTGATGATTGTTTATTACGGTTTCGGCGATTTCTATAGCCTGCAGGAAAGAGAGCATACGTCTGTGTTGAATGCTAACCAACCACAATATCGGAAAATGAGAGTGGAAAGCAAAAAACCAGGGGCGTGGCGGGTGGGGAGGAGGTCGAGGAATGCGCCGTCGGGGCGGCTACCGAAGGCGGTGCCGTGGAGGCCGGTGAGAGCGAGGGCGGCGGGAGGATAGGCGCCGATAGAGTCGAGGGTCGGTTTTTCGATGATTTTGAAGAATGTTTTGATGCTGTCAGGCAGGCGAGGGAGCGGTGGTAGCTGACGACGAAGAGCCAGTTGGCGATGGATTGAGCGGGGTCTATTTTAGATCGGTTGGTCCACAGGACGGTGAAGACGTCTTGCAGGATGTCTTCCGCGAGGTCGGGCCGGCGAACCGCCTTATAGATATTAGCATATATTGCAGGGCTGTACCGGTTGTACAGCTGTTCGAAGGCGGTATGACTGCCGGCAATGAAGTCGACCATGATCTGTTGCTCGTCCGGGATCAGTCCGTAAAAGTAAAATATACAAGGCAAGGTTGAATGTTAGCAAATCATTAACTGTAACTTTAGAGCACTATGGTTTTACCGATTGGCGATGACAACAGGGACCGGAAGACTTTTCCGATTGTCAACTACCTGCTTATAGGTTTGAATATTTTTGCTTTTATTTATTGGCAGCAGTGGGGTAAGAATGTTGAGCTGACGTATTACTATGCTACGGTTCCCGGGGATGTGTTGTCGGGAAGGCATATCGATACGCTGATCACTTCGATGTTTATGCATGGGGGGCTGTTGCATCTTTTAGGCAATATGTTGTTCCTGTATATTTTTGGCGACAATGTCGAGGATGCGATGGGGCATGCGTCATACCTTATTTTTTATTTGTTGTGCGGGACGCTGGCGGGGCTTAGTCATGTGGGGACCACGTTGTTCCTGGGGCAGGATCTGTCGATCCCCAGTCTCGGCGCGTCGGGCGCGATCTCGGGGGTGCTGGCGGCATATCTGCGATTGTTCCCGGGGAAGCGGGTGTATCTGTGGGTGTTTCTGTTCATCGTTCCCGTGCCGGCCTTCATCGCGTTGGGAATTTGGTTTGCATTCCAGGTGATCGATGGTCTGGGGATGCTGGGCGGGCAGGAGATGGGGAATGTCGCGTATGCCGCGCATATCGGCGGATTTATTTTTGGATTGTTGCTGACGCGGATGTTTGCGGGGCGGTCGCGGGCGAGGAGGGGGTATCGATGAGCGGCCTTTCGGCTATACGTGATACGTTTCAGCGTATCCTGCCGCTGCCGGAGGTTGTCTGGGAGGACCTCGCCGCGCAGTTTAGTTTTAAGAATTTTACGAAGGGTTCGTTTCTCATCCGCGAAGGTCAGGTTGAGAATCAGTTGTATTTTTTAAACTCCGGGGTTACGCGGAATTATTTTTTGAAGGATGGAAAGGAGTATACCGTCGATTTCGCTTTCCCCGGTGATTTTGTGACGGGTTATTATTCATGGATCACGCGGGAGCCCAGCCCTATTTTTATCGAGTTACTTGAAGACGCCGAGACCGTGGTTATCCAGCGCGCGGCGTTGGATGCGCATTATGCCCGACATCCCGAGGCGGAAAAGATGGGGCGGCTGATCGCCGAGCGTCAGTACGCCCGGCGCCTTCAGCGGGAGATGGATCTGCTGTCGCTTACAGCGGAGGAGCGATATGGCCAGCTCGTGGCGAAAAATCCCGTGCTGGTGAGTGGGCTGTCCGTCAAGCACTTATCTTCTTATCTCGGCATTGCGCCCGAGAGTCTTAGCCGCATCCGGAAGGGGTTGGCGCGAAACTAACATACATCATTTTATTGGGCTTGGCGGTGGGGCATCTTTGTGAAAAAGATAATTATGAAACCGCTTTTTGTTTTGTTGGGGGTTAGCCTGCTGACGGCGGGTATTGCCCGGGTTGTTTCCGGGGATTGGGCTTTGATCCTGGCGGGGAATGTCGGGATGTGCGTAATGTTGCTGTTTACAGCGCTGGGGCATTTTAAGTTTACTGCCGGGATGGTGACGATGATGCCTGTTTTGGTGCCATTTAAGAAAGAGCTGGTGTATGCGACGGGAGTTGCAGAGGTTTTGCTTGGGGTGGCGTTGTTGGTGCCCGCGGTGCGTCCCGTGGCCGGTGTGGTGTTGATCGGGTTATTTTGTTTGATGCTGCCCGCGAATATCAGTGCCGCGATGCGGCGGGTCAATTATGAGACGGGGGAGACGGACGGACCGGGGCTGAGGTATTTATGGTTTCGCGTGCCGTTGCAGGGGGTGTTTATTGCATGGGTTGGTTATTTTTCCCTTCGAAATCTTTTTTAACCGTTGTACTTGTTCTAAAGCTTGCGCATAGGAGATTGCGGGCTGCTGTGCAACGATCTTCTTCCCTCTCAAGGACATTTCCGCCAACGATATCTTCAAGTCTTTTTCGGGTATCATCGTCGATGAACATTTATGCAAAGTTATAAAAAGCAGCCGAGGTTGCAAATAGGGGCGGCGGCTTTGGTTTTCAGGAGGTTATTAGGGTTGGCCAGCGGGCTGCGGACACTGGGTGCGCATGGGCGTAACGGGTTTTTCGTGCCAACGGCTCAGCGGGAGCCGCCATCCGCTCAATGGGCGGGCATTCCTTCGCCGCTACCTAAACATGTCGTATTTTTAAATGAATGACTGGCGGGCTGCGACGAATATGGTTGCTTTTTCTTTTTTTTGCGGGCGGCCGCGCGTGGGCGCAGCCCACGGGGCCGGGGAACCCGGCCGGGGCGCAGCCCACGCGGGCGACGTCAACCCCAACAACTCGGGCGGTCCCCTTCCCGGGGACGATCCTGGCCCGCAATATCGATAATACGAATGGGCTTCTTTCGAATGCGGTCCTGGCCATCACGCGGGACCGGCAGGGCTATGTGTGGATCGGCACGGAGAAGGGCCTGCAACGCTATGACGGCATGCGGCTCGTGGACTGCGTGGATCCGGCTGCCCGGCCCCAGTCGCTGAATGTTAACGCGCTTTTTCCGGATGAACGGCATGGGCGGCTGCTTTATCAGTTGCCGCCCGACGGGCCGGTTATGGAGTGGAAGATGATGGAGCACGTGGCTGCGCCGCTGGGACAGACCACGGGCCGGAGAATGGAGTATGCCGGCAAAGACGGGAAAGGTCGCTGGACGCTTCGCGTCCTTTGGACGGATAGCAGCAAGGCGGAAGTTCGAGGACTGGCGACGATGCAAGAACCGGGGAAGGACAAGGAGTTGCAGGCACATTTTATCACGGAAAAAGATGGCAGCCATACCTGGTTGGTCGTGAATGAAAAAGGGCTGATGCTGCTGGATGAACGTCAAAAGACGGTTCTGCCGTTGCCATTCACCTTGGACCCCTTTTCGATCCACAAGATCGATATGGATGGCCGCGGCAATCTTTGGCTTGCCAGCTGGACCACTGCATTCTACCGGTACTACCTACCCGGGCAAAAACTCTATCAATATTCGCTGGCGGATATCCTGAAACAGGAAGGCAACGACGCGAGCCTGCCGGTATGGATCGACGGCCTGCTGGAGGACGACCATGGCGTAATGTGGTTTGGCACGGGACAGGCGGGTCTGCTGCGGTGGGACAGGGTCAATGACCAATTTGAGTATCTGCTGCGGCAGCCGGGGAATAGTCAGGGGTTGCAGTATACTGACCAGATCAATACCCTCTTCCAGGATAAAGAATCGAACATCTGGGTGGGCACGGACAAGGGAATCAGCGTGCTCAATCCCTATGGGCAGTATTTCCGGACCTTGAGTAACCAGGATAGCAGCCGGCCTTCGATGGTGATGAGTGATATCGTTCCGGTCCAGCTGATCCGGGATGAGCTTTGGGTGGGCAGCTGGGGTCAGGGCATCAAAGTCTATGACACGGCCTGGCGGCTGAAAAGGAAGTATTTTTTTCCGGGCGAGTATGACCTGAATATGGTGTGGTGTCTTTTGCCCCGACGCGATGGAAGCGTTTGGGTAGGGTGTCAGGGCGGGGTTCTGTATATCATCGACGCCGCGGGGCGCGTCATCCGGACCTTGAAGCCGCCCGAGGCGAACGGCAGGACGATCAAGGATATGACCGAAGCCAAGGAAGGAAATGTCTTATTAGGATTGCACAGCGGAAGGATCCTTGTCAATAGAAAGGAAAAGTTCCTGCCTTATAACGATAGCATGCAGCCGAAGGATTATATCCGATCGCCGGTCGAGAACCTCTATGTCGACGAGGATAATGTCTGCTGGGCCAGCACTTTTCACGGGCTCGCCGAGTTCGATGTTGGCACCGGGCGGTTCAAAGGGCTCTATCAGCCGCATCCCGGAGTTAACGTACGCTGCTGGGGTGTCAGCGCCTATCAGGATTCTCTCCTGCTCGTGGGCACGGAGAATGACGGGCTCTATCTTTTCGATCGGAAGCGTCACCGGTTCACCCCAATCCCCGTGAACGTAGAACAGTCGCATTGGTCGGTACATGCCGTGACAGTCGACGCGCAGGGCTCCATTTGGTTCAGCACCGACCACACCCTCTGTCACTATGATCCTGTCAGTGGAAAATCGTTTGTCATTCAGCCTCCGCGGAACCTGGTGACCAGCGATTTTACCGGACGGACCTTCCGGGTTGGGCCAGGTGGCGAGTGGATCACGTGGACGACCACCGAGGTCGTCGGTTTTTATCCCGCGTTCTTGCAGGGGCTGGAGCGGCGGCGGACGGATGTGGTCATCACGGGTTTTCGCGTCTTCTCCACGCCGCTCTATATCGATTCGTTGCTGGCGAAAAATTTGTCTGTCCCATTGGAGTCGAAACAAAATTTCATTGCCATCGACTTTAGTAACCTGCAATTTTCGGGTATCGAACGGACCAACTATCTCTACCGGCTGGACCAGGTGGATACCGGGTGGGTCCACGGTGGCGCGAACGCAACGGCAGCCTATACCAAGCTGGCGCCGGGAAAATATGTCTTCCGGGTGAAAACCGAGAATGCGGTTGGCGATGCGGGGATGGCGGTGTTGCGATTCGAGATCGCCACGCCTTTTTGGGCTACGGGATGGTTTCGGGTGTTGGTGCTTGCCGTTGTATTGTTCGGCGTGTTTCTGTTGTTGCGGCGGCATGACCGGCGGGTACGCGAGGAGGCCAATATCAAACAGCGGATAGCGCGGACGGAGATGATGGCGTTGCGGGCGCAGATGAACCCGCATTTTATTTTCAATTGCATCAACGGCATCGACGCGCTTATTCAGAGTGATGATAAGTACCGGGCGACGATGTACCTGAACAGATTTGCCCGGCTCATCCGCAATGTCCTCGACAGCAGCAATCACGATACGATCTCGCTTGCCCGTGACCTCGAGACCCTGCAGTTGTATATCGATCTGGAAAAGTTCCGTGCCCAGGACCGCTTTACAGCAAACATCGTTGTGCAGGACGGACTGCTCGATGAAGACTGCCGGGTTCCGCCGCTGATCGTGCAGCCCTATGTGGAAAATGCGATCCACCACGGGTTGCGGGGATTGCCAGGTAAGGAAGGGAGGTTGACTATCGAGGTTCGCCGGGAGGCGGAGTACCTTGTCTATCGCATCGAGGATAACGGTGTTGGCCGGGCGGCGGCTGCGAGTAATGGACATCGCCGGTCTTACGGCATGGAGATCAGCCGCGACAGGGTGGAGCTTTTCAACGGTGAAGAGCGGGCGCCTGTTGTCATAACGGATCTTGAAGTCGATGGCCGTCCCGCGGGCACCCGGGTAGAGGTGTCATTAATAATGAATGCATGATCACAGCAATTATCATTGACGACGAAGACATGGGACGGCTGTCCCTGCGACAAAAGTTAAAGGATTACTGCCCCGGGGTGCGGCTCGAAGGCGAGGCCGAAAATGGGGAGCAGGGACTGCAGCTGATCCAGCGGGTGCGGCCGGGTATTGTTTTTTTGGATATCGAGATGCCGCGGATGAATGGGTTCGAGATGTTGTTGCAGCTGCCGCAGAAGAATTTCCAGGTGATCTTTACGACGGCGTATGATCAGTATGCGATCAGGGCGATCCGGTTTGCGGCGTTTGATTATTTGTTGAAGCCGGTGGATATCGAGGAGTTGAAGGCGGCCGTGGAGCGGGTGGAGGCCGGCGTGGCGGGTGGTGCGGTTGGCACGGCGGGCGGCGGAGGTGTTGCAGGCAGCACCGGCAGGCGGCTCGAGGCCCTCGCGCATAATCTCCGGGGTGGGATGGACAAGCTCGCCATCTCTACGATGGAGGGGGTGTTGTTCTTCGATCTCGCTGATATCATCCATATCGAGGCGCGGAGTAATTATACCGTGTTCAATTTTGTGAACCGGCCGCGGCTGACCGTCAGCAAGACCCTCAAGGAATTCGAGGATCTGCTGCCGGCCGAGCAATTCTTCCGACCCCATCACTCGCATATCGTCAACCTGAAATTTATAAAAAGGTACGTCAAAGGTGACGGCGGGCAGATCGAGATGCAGAACGGCGAAATGGTCGATGTGTCGAGAAAGCGCAAGGAAGAGCTGCTTAGTCGATTACCACCTTTCTGATCTCCACCGGTCGGTCAGGCGTCTGGATGCGCAGGAAGTAGAGCCCTTTGGGCAGCTGGCCCAGGGTGAGGCGGTTGAGTCCCCGTTTCAATTCATAGCTATTTGTTGTTTGTCCCACAGTGTTGGTGAGGGTTGCGATGACGGTGGCGTTATTTTCCATTTCCAGTTCGATATTGACCTGGTGGTCGTAGGTTGGCACCGGGTAGAGGCGGATGTTCCAGCCGCTGGTGTTCCATTGGAGTAGGCGGATGCTCGAATACGTTGGCTTGCCGTCGAGATCTTGTTCGACGACGCGGTAATAATTGTTGCCGTCGAGAGGTTGGGCGTCGAAGAAGGTGTAGTCATTGATGGCAGCTGATGTTGCGCCGGTGTTTGCCGCGACCTCGCCGATGGGCGCGAAGTGGGTGCCGTCGCCACTGCGTTGGACGATGTATTTGTTGACATCCATCTCCCCGTTGACCTGCCAGTGGAGGGAGGCCGCCATGCCCTGTTTCTTTACTTCGAAGAGCAAGAAGTTGACCGGGAGGGCGCCGGGTGCGAGCAGGGATACGTTGGTGCTGCCGGACAGAAGGATCGCTCCGCTGAAGGCGTTGGCAGTACTGATCGCGCCTTTTTCATTTTTGAGCAGGATATCGTCGACGTACCAGCCGTCGGCGCCGACGGTCGGGTCTGAGGCAAAGCGAAACCGGATGCGGGCCGTCTTGCCCGCGAAGCCCGTTAGGGTAGCGAGAGTTTGGATGAAGACGCCGCCGCTGCTGCCACTGAAACCCTGGCGGTTGCCCGTCAATGCGTAGATGTTGCTGTTATAGCCGTTTTGGGTCATATAGGGGCCGAGGTCGGTCCAGTGGCTCCCGCCGTCCGTGGTGATCTCCACCACTCCGCCGTCATAGGTCGGGTCCGTCTCGAAATAATGCCGGAAGCTGAGCGTCGTGACCGAATCGAGGAGGAGGTCGCCCGATTGAAGCGCGAGATCGCTGGTTGTTGCTGCATCCGTTGCATACCAGGAATTCGCGCCCGTGTGCGCCCGGGTGGAGGAGGCGTTCCAGGAATTACCACCCGAGGTGATCGTTTTTGTCCAGGTGTAATTCGCCGGGTCCAGGCCATCATCGATGAGCGTAGTGGCGACGGCGAACCCGCCCATGACCGTTGCCTGGACCGTAAAGGTCTTTGTTTCGCCGGCCGCCAGATCGATGCCGTCGAAATGCACGTAGGGCGCCGTATAGGTGCCGCCCGAGGAGGTCTTATAGGTGAGATTCGTGCTGAGGGTGTCGACGATCGAAAGCCCGGTTGCCGCCGTGCAGTTACACGAAGCCGTGATCGTATAGATGACATTGTCGCCGGGGACCGGAGTGATCTTGTTGACTGTCTGGCTAAGCGAGACCCCCGAGGGCAGATCGTAAGCGGGTATTTGGTCGGTATAGCTGTTGGCGCTGCCTTGAGAGGCGCTCTTGCCCATGCCGCGGCGGGCGAAGGCATTCCAGATCGCGCATTTATGGGCGCCATTGTAAAGTAAGGAGTCCGCTTTAAGGATCGCGTTACGGCCGTCGATGAAGCCGGGGCCACAGGGCTGGTATTTCAGGCCCTGCATCACCAGCTGGAGGGCGATGTTATTGCCTTTTGTGCCGTGATAGAGATCCGCGTCGATGCCTTCCTGCTGGATGATGTTCCAGGTCATATCCCAGAGGGTGGCGCACCAGATCTCCCCGATGTAATGGGCCTCACCATTGGCCGTATTATTGGCCAGGCTGTCGTATCGCCAGGGATTGACCGAAAGGTCGGTGGAATAGGGGTAGCGGCGGATGCCGCCGGCGGTGGCGGATTGATTTAAGACATAGGTGCCGAGCGTGCGTTTTTTTGTGCCGTCGGTGCTTGTCGCCGTGGACCAGTCGGTTGTGACCATGAGCGCCATATAGTCGCTCCAGCCTTCCCCCATCTGTTCTGCGTTGTAGAGGCAGTCCGCATTGGCGGGGCCGCCCGTGAGGCGATTGGAGATGCCGTGGGTGTATTCGTGGGCGATCACCCCGTTGTCGAAGGAGCCGTCGGTATACAGGCCGGTGGCTGATAGCGATCCGTTAAGTCCTGTGAGATTGGATTTTAACGTGTTGCCGTCGGTGAGCGAGATCATCACGGCTGGGATGGTGATAGTGGTGTCGTTGCCTGTCATCGTGACCGGATTGCCGGACACATTGTTGACCACGATCACGCCGATGGCGCCCGCATTTTGCGCGTTCTTTATCTTGACGGCGAAGCTGCAGCCTCCGCCCCGGTCGATCATCGCGATCTTTCCCGGGATGCTTGCCGGGTTGGTATAGCTGCCGCAGCCCTGGTGGGTGCCTGCGGCGTCGTTGACCTGTACGATGTCCGCAGTGATGGGACCGACGTTGCTGAGTTTGTTCTTGAAGCTTACCCCGCTTTCGGCCGTCGTGTAGTTCTGGACGATGGGGTTGTTTGTGTGGAGGATCGTCGTGACGCCGTAGTTCCACATGAACATGCGCATGACCGGGTTCTCGCCGTCGGGGGGTGTGTTGAAGTCCGAGTTGTTGAGGCCCGCGCCGTCGAGGGAGAAGGCGTCGACATAGTCATTGCCGAGGCCGCCACGCCCCTGATTGTAACTCTGGAAGTTGCCGGCCGCTTCGTCGAAACCGTATTGATAGGAGATATCGTGCATGAGGTTGTTCCAGTAGAAGAGGTTGTCGAGGCCTGCGCGGATATTCGAGTAGGTGGTGGGGGCGGCGGAAGGATCGACGGATCGGTTAAAGGTGAGTGTTGGCGCCGCCGTCGTGGAGGTGTCGGTATAACCCGTGGTGGTGTTGTTGCCGGCGAGGTCTTGTTGGGCCCAGACGTTGTTGCCGCGGGTATAGGTGTAGGTGGCGTTGTTGTCGAAGTGCCAGCCGAGGGTGGTGGCGTTGTTGGACGCGCCGGCTTTTGTCCAGGGGTCGGTGTCGACGGAGCGGGAGCCGAAATTGGCGGATTCCAGCGGGAAGGGGTAGACGAGGTAGGAGGAGCTGGAGACGGAGCCCGGGAGGGCGAAGGTTGCGGGAGTGGTGTTGATGGAGGGGGCGGAGGTGCGGTTGAGGGTTTGGGGGAAGTTCGGGTTCGGTGAGTTTAGGGCTTGGGAGCTGGTTTGGGTTGCGGGGATGGTTGTTGGGGTTGCGGGTTGTAGGGGCTGGTCGATGCAGTCGTTCGTGCCGGGGTTGGCGCGTTCGCCCACGATCAGGCTGCTTTTTTCCAGGACCTCGCCGGTCTCGGCATCGACACGGACGAACCAGTCATTGTTTCCGTCGCCGGTGGAAATGCGAACGTTCCAGCACAGTTTTACTTCCGGGCTGTTGTTCACCGGCAGCCAGACGAGATCGTTGTGGCGGATGCGGCCGAACCGGCGATCGGCGAGCAATCCCGCCGGTGTGGTCTGCTGTTGGAGAGGGATCGACAGGTGACTTGACGCCCTTTTTGCGGCGTCGTCGCTGCTGAGGGTGAACCGGGCTTTGCCGCCGGCGATGGAGCGGGTAGGGATCTTTGCGATAAGATGCGGGATGAGATTGGGTTGTTTTTCGGCGAGGCTGTCCTTTCTGAAAATGTACACGCCGATCTTATTATAGACGGGTATCCCCAGATAGCCCTGCTGCAGATAGACGATGAAGTCGCCGGTCTTTTTATCCCGATACGCGTCGGTGACCGTCGCGTTAGATAGATCGGCCTGGGTGAGGCCGGTGAGCCGGAGGTTTTTGCGGAGGAGTTCGGCTGCCCGCTGTTTGTCCGGAGATGGGTTGTTGCCTGTGGCGGGTTTGGGAATGGCGGGGCTTTGGGCTTTTGTTGCGGCGCAAAGTAACAGGGCTATAGTAGTGAAAAGGAGGAACCTTTTCATCAGGAGTCCGGTGGTACTCATAAGGTTTAGCGTTGGTTTTTAGTTGTACGCGGCAAATTACTGCGCATGCGCGGGGTGCGAGGCCGGAGTTCGCCGGTGGTGGATTTGAGTTAGCGGGTGGCGGCGGGGGTTGGGCGTTGTGATGTGCTTTTAATGATGAAAAAGATAGGATCGTCGGCATTGTGCCTCATCATTACGGCGGCGCTTTTTGCCCAGCCGCCGGCTTCTAGTAAGGAAACGGACCAGTTTACCCAATTGCTGGATGGTTCAAGACCGGGCGCCCCGCATTTGCGACTTGCCGCGCCTTCGGGCAAATGGGAATTTCAGGATACCAAACGCAGCTTTGTAAAAGGGACGGTCACACGAAGCGCGGCTTATGACGGCCGGTTTTTTATGGTCGAGACGACGGGGGGAAGACTGCAGCTGCCGGTCGCCGATGGAAAGATGAAAGAAGATAATTTCAAGAGTCTGATGATCGAGGGGTATGATAACCCGCGGGGGAAGTATGTCGCAGTAGTCATCAATAATCATATCGGCAGCGATATTCAAATGCAATGGGGTGAATATGACTCCGGGGCGAGGGCCTTCTCTTATTACGAAGGTTCGGGAGCTGGTGTATAAGCGCATCGATTGAGTGTTATCATTCGGAGCACGTGGCGCGGTGCGCTTTGACGTAAGGTAGTCCTTTTGAGGGCCGACGGTTTGTGATTTTCGACTAATTGGGTTGCGGCTTCGACGAATATTGCGGGCGTTGAGTACGGGTTATTGGGTTAGAGGTCCTGGAATTGGTAACGAACGAGGCTCCAGAAGGAGTCGAGGGCGATGATGCGGGGTTTTAGAAAGGAGATGATGGCGGGCCAGTCTTCGGTGTTGAAGATGTTGACGCCGGGGAGTTGTTTGTGGATGATGCTGATGGGTTTGCCGTGTTCGTCGGTGGCGTTGGGTTGCCAGGTCCAGTCTTGTTCGCCGAGGGTTTCTTCGAAGATGGGTTTTAGTTGGAGGAGGCGGAGGTAGGTCTGAGGGCGATCGGGATGGTCTGAGAGGAGGATGGAGATGGACGCGTGGCGGGTGTCGACGTCCATTTTGAAGCTGATCTGTTTGTTCCCTGTTTTATAATTTATCCAGGAGAGGGGTTCGCCGTCGGCGGACAGGATGGGTTTCATGTAGCGGCCGAAGGCGGTCCAGAAGGCTTGTTTTTGTTTTGAGGTTTCTTGTTTGGTGTACATGGGCGGCCCCAAAGATAAATCTTTGGGGCCAGCTGGATCATCTGCCCCCCGGCGGACACCATTGGGTGAGGAAGTTTCGCATGAGCGTCGTTTTGTGTTCGACGGTGCCTTCACCTTCGGTGATGCCGTGGGTGCGGTTGGGGTAGGGCATGAATTGGAATTGGCGGTTGTATTTGATGAGTTCATTGAGGAGCATTTCTTCCCCCTGATAATTGACGTTGTGATCGCCAGTGCCGTGCATGATGAGCAGGTGTCCCTGCAGGTTTTTGGCGTACGTGAGCGGGTTGCATTTGAGATACGCGTCGCGGTTCTCCGGCAGAACGCCCATGAAGCGCTCCTCGTAGATCGTGTTATAGATAAGTTGGTTGGGGACGCCGGCGCTGGCGAGACCGACCTTGTAGATCTCAGGATAGCGGAAGAGCAGGTTTTGCGTGGTGGACCCGCCGCCGCTGCTGCCATAGACGGCTACGCGGCTGGCGTCGATGAAGGGCCATTTGAGGATCTCGCGCGCGGCCGCGGCCTGGTCGTTTACGTTGAGCCAGCCGATCTGTTTGTAAATGCACTTGCGCCAGACGCGACCCTTGGGAACGGGCGTGCCGCGGCCTTCCACCGACACATAGATATAACCGTCTTCGATGTTGAAGAACGGCGCCCGGCTGGGCACGTCGCTGACGCTGGCGCCGGCGGGTTCGGAGTATGTATAAAAGACGACAGGATATTTTTTTGTGCTGTCGAAATTCCTGGGTTTGACGACCCAGCCGTCCATGGTGACGCCGTCGGCGGTGGTGATCTGAAAGAAGGTGGTTTGCTTGCCGGTTTCGGTGGGGGTGAGGTGCTGGGCGATGGCGTCGTTGGCGTTGAGGGGTTTGTTGTCGGGCAGCGAGAGCCATTCGGTCGCGGGAGCATAGAGGTGGCTCATGAAGGTGTGCTGGGCCCAGCGACCGTTGGGGGAGATGGTGTAGGTGTTGGTGCCGGCGAGGTTTTCGGGGGTGAGACGCGTTGCGTTGGTTGCGGATTTGGCGTTTAGGGCCTTGGGGTTTGCGGCGGAATTGGCGCTTGAGGCCTTGGCGTGTGCGGATGTGTTGAGATTGCAGCGATACAAATACCGCTGCGTCGCGTTGGTGGGCGAGGCGCCGAAATAGAGGATGCCGTTCTTTTCGTCCCAACCATTGATGCCGGTGACGTCGAAGTCACCCTTTGTGAGAAGCGTCTCCGCGCCGTCGAGGGTGATCTTATAGAGATGGCGCCAGCCGTCCTTTTCGCTGGCCCAGAGAAAGGACTTACCGTTATCGAGCCAGTCCCAACCGGGGGCGCCCGTGTGGGCCCAGAAGGGTTTAATGTCGATCCACGCGTCGTCCGATTCGCTATAAATTGTTTTCGCAGCAGCGGTGGCGGGGTCGCAGAGGATGAGATTGCTGTGATTTTGGGCGCGGTTGAGTTGCTGGACGATGAGGCGCGAGCCGTCGGGGGTCCATTCCATGCGTGGCAGGTAGTTTTTGGCGGGGTCGCCATCGATGGCTATCCACTTTGTTTGTCGGGTAGCGAGGGTGAGGACGCCGATGCGGACCTGGGCGATGGGTTCGCCGACTTTGGAGAAGGGGATGGCGATTATTTTGGGGTAGATGCTGTCGGTGTTGTTGATCATGTAGAAGGTGCCGACGTTGGACAGATCGGATTGCCAGAAGGCGATAGATCTGCTGTCGGGGCTCCAGCGGAAGCCGTCGATGGTGTAGAGTTCTTCGCTGTAGGCATAGTCGAACCAGCCGTTGAGTTTTTTGTCGTTGCCGTCGATGGTGAGTTGGGTTGTTTCGTGTGTACTCAGGTTTTCGCAATAGATGTTGTTGTCATAGACGTAGGCTATTTGCATGCCGTCGGGGGAGAGCTTTGCGTTGAGGATACCGGGTGTGGTGGCGAAGGTGGATGTTGGGGGCGGAAGTTTTTGCGCGACCGGCGTGAGGGTGTTGGTGCCGCGGTCGAAGACATTTACGGTGTAGAAGGTGTTGTGATAGAGACGGACCGGTTTTGTGAAGAGGAGGACCTTTTGTTTGTCGTCGGAGAGTTGATATTGGAAGGCGCCGCCGTTTGCGCCGCGGCGGCCGGCTGCTGCGCGGTTGCTATTTTGCTCGCGCTGGTGGAGCCCGAGGGGTGCGAGTTGGTCGGCGGTTACCAGCGTGGTTTTGGTCATGGCAGGGAGAGTGATCTCGACGATGGAGTTGTCTTCGATGGTGGTGTAGGAGTTGCCGTCCTTGTTCCAGTTGGTTTGGGCGGTGGCGCCGGTAGTCACCAGCAGGAAGATGGCGGCTAGGAGGGCGATGCGAGGAGGCGCGACGTGGGCTCGAGCGACGCGAGACGGGGCGATGGTGCGCATACATTTAAATTGTTGTTAAATGTATTGATGGTCAGGGGATAGGTGCTTCCTTGAATTTGGCGCGGGGTTCGCGGATATTAACCAGTGTGTGGCGTGGGGCGTTTATAAGGGGCGATAGTTGACGGCTTCGGGCTCGAAGATTGGAAGGGGTTGATTAAAGCAGAGGGGGCGACGGGTGATGGCGCGGGTGGGGTTGCTGGGTTGATTTTGTTTTCGCTCCTGCAGCATCCGCTGATAAGGTGTCATACGCTGTTCCGCCGTCAGAGGCGTTGTCTTCCGCGCTGGCAGCGATCTCGTTAGTCTGGTGGCGGCGATGACGATGCCGGCGACCAGGCCGAGCAGGGCGATGATATTCCCTTGCAAATGAGCCGGCTTGTACCCCTGTAAAAAAAGGTCGGCGCTCATCCCCATGGTATCCAGACCCTTGCGCAAGTCCCGGGGGAGGTAATCATCCAGCATGTAGGAGATCAGGCCGGCGATGGTGACGCAAACCAGGAGCAGGAATATTGCTAAAAGGGCCGAGCCCAGGCGATGGGTGAAGGACCTTGCCACCGACGTGGTGCGTCCGGCGGGATAGAGGATGCTGACGAGGGTGTACCCGATGATGAAAAGCGCCGGTACGAGGATCAGATCGATAGCAATCGGCAGGTGTATACTCCTGTCCAGGAAGATCAGGTTCACATTGAGCGATGCCCGGCCGGAAATTCCGGGAAGCTGCGCGGGTAGCCAATACTGGCCGGCGAAAAGGGCAACCAGCAGGAGCAGGAATGCAATAACCAGGGCGGGAAATGGTCGTTTTCCGCCAGTGAGAGTAGCCATAAGAAGGTTGGTTCAAATATTATACCATTAGCGGGGGCGGCGGGGGCGCGGGAGAAAAGGGGGCCGGGGAAAGCGGGTGTTGGAGCAGTGCGGCGGCGGATAAGGGGCGCACTGTCGTAAAACTGCGGGGACTGGGTGTAGCTTCCAGAACATTAAAAACACCCACTATGCCTACAGCTCTTTCCACCGAGACATCGGTTCGCTCTACCGGCGAGTATGTCAGCCGGGAGTATTTTCAATTTCTTATTGACGGTTATTCGCAGGTGCATCCGACGGAAGAGAAGTCGGTGTTCATCGCGCGGGAGCTTATTGCTGCGGCGTTGGCGGCGTCGCCGCGGGTTTGCGGGATTCGATTCGTGTATGGGGAGGAGGAGTCGGGTTCGCGGGTTGTGATCTTGATGAGTTGTGCTGAGGCTGCCGGGCAGTCGAAGATGCCATCGATGGATGAGGGAGTCGGGACGCCGAAACGGTTGTTGCCGGCAGAGGGGCTCTTGACGCATGCGGGTGGCAAGTTGTCGATGGGAGAGTGTGCAACGCTGTCGGAACAGTATTTAGACAGGATGTGCGCCTTGTGGCCCGGGGAGTCGCGGGAGGAAATGCCGCGGAGTTGTTTTTTCGGCGCGGTCATATTGGAGGATCTGCTTGCGCAGGAGGATTGCGCGGGGATCCATTTTCATTTCGGATACGATGCGGGTCGCGAGCGATTGCCGCTGCGGTATGCGGTGGTGTTGGAGGCGGTGGATGGAGTGGGCCAGAGTCTGGAGTTGTTTGCGGATCATGGGAGTCTTTGCCCGCCCAATTGTCCGCCGATTCCGCCGGGAGGGCTGGTGCCGGGGATGTGAGGCTCGCGCGGGTGAAAGGTTGATGAAATTCGGCGTAGATTGCCGGATGACGACTATTGAACTGGTGGTGGTTGCGGTGGAGGCCGCGGCGACGGAGATGGTGACGATCCGTTTTCAGCGGAAGGATGGGTCGCCATTGGAATATAAGGCGGGGCAGTTTCTGACTTTTTTGTTTGTGTTTGGCGGCCGGGAGTTGAGACGGAGTTATTCGTTCTCTTCGACGCCGGGTGTCGATGTCTTGCCTTCTATTACGCTGAAGCGGGTTGCGAATGGAGAGGTTTCCCGGTTTTTGATCGATCATTTGCGCGTGGGGGATGTGCTGGTGAGTTTACCGCCGGCGGGGAAGTTTATTTTGGAGGAGGTTGCCGGGCGGAAGCTGGTGTTCCTGGCGGCAGGGAGTGGGATGGTGCCGGCGTTTAGTTTGATCAAAGGGGAGTTGGCACGGGGCACGGCGAAGCCCATCGTGTTGATCACGCAGAATCGCGATGTTGCGAGTATCCCGTTCCGGGAGGAGTTGGAGCGGATGAGAAAGGCGGGCGCCCTGGAATGGGACAGCCTGCTGAGCGGCGTGGCGCCGGTGGTGCGATTGAATAATGGGTTGTTACAGGAGATGTTGAAGGATATCCGTGGCGACGAATATTTCTATCTCTGCGGCCCGCTCGGATTTATGCGGATGGCGGTGTTTACGCTCCGGCTTTTGGGCGTCGCCGAAGAACAGATCCGGCGGGAAAATTTTACGGTGGAATATGTGCCGCCGCCACCGGTGCTGGCGGATATGGGGGTGAAGAAGGTGGTGGTGCGCGTTGGCGGCGGACAGACGATCGTCTTCGAGACGGCTTGGCCTTCGACGATCCTGCAGTCGGCGCTTGATCGGGGCATCGCCTTGCCGTATAGTTGCAAGGGTGGGGTTTGTAGCACCTGTGTGGCGCGGTGCGTGAAGGGCAGGGTGAAGATGAGCAAGAACGAGGTGTTGACGGAGAAGGATCTGAGTGAGGGACTGGTGCTCACCTGTGTGGGATATGCGGAGACGGATGTGGAGTTGGAATTGGAATAAGCGCGCACTGCGCGGTGGTTGCGGTAGTTGGATGTAGCTTTTTTTCACTAAATCAGTCTACTATGCAACCCAGCGCTATCGAAAGATCAGTTCGCTCCATCGGCAGCTATGTCAGCCGGGAGTATTTCGAGTCTCTTATTGATGGATTTGCGCAAATGCATCCGACGGAAACAAAGTCGGTGTTCATCGCGCGTGAATTAATTGCCGCGGCCTTGTCGGATTCGCCGGAGGTCTGCGGTGTCCGCTTTATGTATGGGCAGGAAGAGGACGCCGATCCCGAATCACGGATCGTGCTGTTGATGGCTTGTTATGATAAAGGATCCGGGCACGCTGTCCCAAATCCATTGCTGACGTCGAAGGGGCATTTGACGCATGACGGAGAACGTGTTTCTGCCGACAAGTCCTGGGAGCTAATCGACCGGCATGTAAACCGGATGTGTTTGTTGTTGCCGGATGCCGATCGGCGGGATATTCCCCGCGGTTGCTTTTTCGGGAAAGAAAGTTTGAAAGAGCTGATCGAAAGGGAAGGTTGTACGGGGATTCGTTTTCATTTTGGATATAATCCTGCGACCGCATACCTACCCGATCGCTATGAGTCGGCACTCGAAGCAATGAGCTCGCGGGTGCAGAGTCTGGGTGTCTTTATGGAAGACGGGACACGTTGTCCGCCGATATGCCCGCCCGGATCGCCGGAAGGTGCCGTTTTTGCCGTCGCATCTGAATCGAGGTCGATCTAGGTCAGCCTTTCCATTTGCGCAATTGCTGAAGCAGCGCGCGCATGTCCTTGGGCAGCGGGGCTTCGAAAGTGTGAGCTGCGCCGGTGGCGTCGAGGAAGTGGAGGAGGTAGGAGTGGAGGGCCAGGCGGGCGAGGATGGGGCGTTCTTGCTCTTCGGCGCGCGAGAGTTTGTAGTTGCGTTTGATCGAAGAGAGGAGGACCGGGCGGGCGTCGCCGTAGAGTTCGTCGCAGGCGATAGGGTGGCCGAGGGATTGCATGTGGACGCGGATCTGGTGAGTGCGCCCGGTGTGGATGCGGAATTGCACCAGCGAATAGTGGTCGAGTTCTTCGAGGACCTCGTAGTCGGTGAGGGCGATCTTGCCCTTCCGGTTGGTGACCATGAGGCCGGGCTTGGTGGGATGCTCCATGATGGGCAGGTCGATGCTGCCCTGTTTTTGGGGAAGGGTGCCCTGCACGAGGCCCTGGTATATTTTTTCTACTTCGCGGCTTTCGAAGATGCCGGAGAGATATTTATGCGTAGCCTCGTCCTTGGCGAAGACGATGACGCCGCTGGTGTCGCGGTCGAGGCGGTGAACGGTGAAGATGTTGCCGTATTTTTCCCTCAGAATAGATTTGAGTGAGATCTCCTTGCCCTCGCGGTCGGGGATGCTGAGCAGCCCGGCGGGCTTGTTGATAGCGACGAAGCCGTCGTTTTCGAAGAGGATGTCGAGTTTTTGCATGAATAGTCGTTTTCCGGCCGGCGGAATTAATCTTTTTCGGGACGGGGGGATTTGGAGTTATAGGGCTTGCGGCCGCGGGTGGGTTTTGTCTTCTTCTCTCCTTTGGGGGGAATTGAAGGTGCAGGTTTTGGTTTGGCTTGCACGGCGGCGGCGGCGTGTTTGGGTTTGGCCTGCGCCGGCGCGGCGGCTTCGGGGTGCCCGGCGGCATCGGCGCGTTTGGGCGCGGCGAGGGAACCTTTGAACGAAGAGTTCAGATATTTCAGGATGCGAATTTCCTTCTCTGTCAGGAGCCGCCATTTACCGCGCTGGACGTTCTTTTTTGTGAGGCCGGCGTACATGACGCGATCGAGCCCGCGGACGTCGTAGCCAAGATGTTCGAAGATGCGCCGGACGATTCGATTCCGGCCGCTGTGGATCTCGAGACCGATCTGCGTTTTGTCCTTTGGTTCGGCATAGGCCAGGACATCGACCTGCGCGGGTCCGTCTTCGAGCGTGATCCCGCCGCCGATGATCTTGTCGAAGTCGGTCTTGGTGAGGGGCTTGTCGAGGACGACATGGTAGATCTTTTTTATCTCGTGGCTGGGGTGGGCAAGCTTCTGCGCCAGATCGCCGTCGTTTGTAAGGAGAAGGACACCTGAGGTGTTGCGGTCGAGCCGGCCGACGGGGAAGACGCGTTCGGTCGTCGCATGACGAATGAGATCGAGCACGGTCTTACGGCCCTGGGGATCGTCGGTCGTCGTGATGTAGTCCTTCGGTTTGTTCAATAAGATGTATACGAAGTTGCGGGAGATGACGACTTTCTTGCCGTTGACCTTGACGGTGTCCGAAGGTTGGACCTTGGTGCCGGGTTCGGTGACGGGGTGGCCGTTGACGGTGACCTTGCCTTGTTTGATAAGGTCGGCCGCATCGCGGCGGGAACAGACGCCGGCGTGTGCGATGTATTTATTGAGGGGCAGTTGTTCGCCGGAGGCTGGTGCGGCGCCTGGATTGGCAGCGGGTTTGCCTGAGGTGGAGGTTGGTTTGCCGGTGCCGGGGCGATCGCCAGGTTTGCCGGAATTGGAGAGCGCTGGCTTACCGGGTTTGGCGGGCCGCTGGGTTTGTTGCTTGGATCTTTCCGCTTCCTGCGCGGCGCGGGCCTTGCGTTTTTCTTCGAAGTGGCGCTCGATGGATTCCTTGCGTTCGCGCTTGGCGGCTTTCTTTTCCTGCCGGAAGGATTCTTTGATGGCAGCGTTGTTCTTTTTAGTATAGAACTTGCTGAAGTTGTCGGTTTTACGCTTCATGTGCTTGCTGTTATTACAACAGTAATTTTTGGGGAAACCACAGTAAGTGGCGCCATGTGAAGCTGCAAAGGTACGATTTTTTGCGTAATTTTAAGTGCTTGATGGACCAAGAGTTAGACCTGATACGAGCCCTGCAGCAAAAGATTGCGCTGTATGAAGATATGAAGGCCTATGAGCAGCTGTACAACCTGCTGTTTCCGGGTCTCCACAGATTTGCACACGCATTTGTCAAAAACCGCGACACGGCGCAGGATATCGTCTCGGATGTGTTTATCAAACTCTGGCAAATTCGCGGCCGACTGATGGAGATCGGGAATCTGAAGGTCTACCTGTTCACGCTCGCGCGGAATTTTTCCTACAATTATTTGACACAGCAGTATAAGAAAGTAGTGGTGAGTCTGGACGATGCCGATCCGGAAGTGCTGATTACCTTCGACGATCCGGAAGCGTTGTGTATCTCCGCGGATGCGGTGGAGAAGATACGAATGGCGATACGCCAGTTGCCACCGCAGTGCCGGATCATTTTTCAGTTAGTAAGAGAGGAGGGGATGAAGTATAAAGAAGTTGCGGACGTCCTGCACTTGTCGGTGCTGACCGTCCGCAACCAGGTGGCGATCGCGACGCGTAAGATTGCCAGTTTACTGCCGGCCGGGGAGTTTGAAGCCTGGAAAGATGTTAAATAGTTGATATTCATATTATTATTATATTTTTAATATGCTTTAATCCTTTTTTATAGTTATTTTGTGGGATTGTAATCCCGAATTGTTATACTTTTGTGGGATTATAATCTTATACTGTGATTGAAAGAATCGTGAAAACAGCCATACAAAAGCAGCTGTTCAAAGGAAAAGCAATTTTGATCTTCGGCGCCCGTCAATGTGGGAAGTCGACACTCGTGGAAGGTCTGTTAAAAGATACCGATCATCTATACTTAAATGGCGATGAGGCCGATGTAAGGGAAATACTTTCCAATACAACTTCCTCTAAGCTTAAAGTGCTTGCGGGCGGCAAGAAGATCGTATTTATCGATGAAGCCCAACGTATCCCTGAAATAGGTCTCACCATCAAACTTTTTACCGATCAATTAAAAGACATTCAAGTCATAGCTACCGGTTCTTCAACCTTTGAACTTTCCAGTAGAACCAGCGAACCCCTGACCGGACGAAAATACGAGCATATGCTTTATCCGTTAAGCTTTGCTGAAATGGTGCGTCATCATGGACTTTTGGCGGAAAAGAGACTGCTCGAGCATCGACTGGTTTATGGTTACTATCCGGAGATAGTTACTTGCGAAGGGGAGGAAAAGGCATTATTAAGATCACTGGCGGATAGCTACCTGTTCAAAGATATTCTTATCCTGGATCAGATAAGGAAGCCGGCTTTATTGGATAAATTATTGCAAGTATTGGCCTTGCAGGTAGGCAGTGAAGTTAATTATCAGGAAGTCGCTCAAACCATCGGATCTGATAGGAAAACGGTCGAGCGTTACATCCATTTACTTGAACAGGCGTTTGTAGTATTTCGTTTACCCGCTCTGAATAGAAATGTTCGGAATGAGATCAAGCTGGGTAAAAAGATCTACTTCCATGACTGCGGCATTCGCAATGCCATTTTAAATGATTTCAAGCCCTTTCCACTGAGAACAGACAAGGGAGCTCTGTGGGAAAATTTTGTCATTGCGGAAAGAATGAAATTCTTGCGATATGGTGGACTAGACGTCCGCCAATATTTCTGGCGGACAACGCAACAACAGGAGATCGATCTTATCGAAGAGATCGACGGGCAAATGACAGCCATGGAGATCAAATGGAGTCCGAAAGAACGTGTTCGGTTCTCACAAACCTTCACCTCCAGCTATTCGCAGGCGAAGACATTGAGCATCTCGTCTGCGAATATGGAGGATTTCCTATTGAGCGGCGCTACTGACTCGTCAGACTCCTGATCAAGTCTATCTCCTTCTTATCATACACCCGCCCATCCGGGCGGAAAATATCATGAAACCAGATCTTGGGTTCCTTCCCGTCGGGCATGGGCGTATCCCAGGCATACATGGTATTCGTTTTCCCGGCGACGAGTCCCCAATTGATAGCGGCGACCTGTTCCTTTTTCAGCATGGGCATGATGTTGAAGAACGTGCTGTTGCGCAGCCGCGCCATGTATTCCGTACAGATGAGCGGGCGGCCATAGCCCCGGAGCGTATCGATACAATGCTGATGCGCGTCGGTGGGTTCGTAGTTATGATACGTGATGACGTCGGATTCGGCCAGTTGGAACGTGTTGAGCGTAGTCAGCTTTTTATCCCACACCCCGGCGGACAGAGGCTGGTCGGGATCGATCTCGCGGCCCCAGGTGAAGGCCTTTGACAGCAGCGGCAGGCTCTTGTCCCCATAGCTGCTGTTGCCGGGTTCGTTGTAGAGGTCCCAGAGGAGGATACGCCGGTCGGATTTGAAGGTGGTGAGGACATCCTTGACATATTGTTCCAGCGTATCGACGAGCTGCGGCTCATCATAGTAGAGCTTCCCTGGATCGCGGAGCCAGCCTGAGTTGTGAATACCGGTCTTTGGCTTTGGCTGCGGGCCGGCCTGATAGGACTCGTTCCAGCAGTCATCGAAGAAGACGAAGATCGTAAGGATGCCATGCTTGTCGGCGATCTCGAGGTATTGCGTCATGCGCTTCCGGAACCCCTCGGGGTCCTGTTGCCAGGCCACATGATGCAGGAAGACCCGCATGCAGTTGAGCCCAATGCTTTGGGCATAGCCGAGTTCCTTATCGATGGTGGTGGGATCGAAGCTGGCGGCCTGCCACATCTCGAGCTGGTTGATCGCGGTGCTGGGGATGAAGTCGCAGCCGCGAAGCCAGGGTTTGGCGTCGTACCACGCGTTGGCCTTTTCTTTGGTCCAGATCGCGCGTTGCGCGTGCGTGCCGGATTGGAGCGCGAGGGCGAGAATGGTTAGCAGGAGAAGTTTGCGCATGCGATTAATTTGAGTTAAATATAGATGTTTTTAGTTCGTTACTCTCCACCTGGTTTGTGGAGGGGCTTGCCAGTCGCGACGGGCGTACCGAAATTCGGCGACCCATCGACATTCCAGCCAAAGGGCTGCATCCGCGGGCATCGGGCGTTGCCGCAGCCCTGTCCCGCCTGGCTGTTGGCATGATAGAGAATCCAATTCTGTTTGCCGTCGCGCGAGATGAAGAAGCCGTTATGCCCGGGCGAATACGCATTGTTGGCAGGCGCGCTGCTGAAGACGGGATTGGGAGACTTGCTCCAATCCGCGGCATTCAAAGGATCACCACCCACCCTGAGTGTGAGCAGACCTAAACAATAATTGTCCGTCCAGCAACCGTTGGCCGAATACGCAATGAACAATTGCCCGCCGGGATTGGTGATAGCCTCGGGGCCTTCGTTCACATAGGGCAACCCGCCCCCCGATCCCTGCCGTTCCCAGGCAAGCGTCGGCCGCGAGATCTGGACGCGGGAGCCTTTGATCGTGAGCGGATCGGACAATTCCGCGATGTAGATGTCCTGTTCAATGTTGACAGTGTCCTGCCAGCCGGACCAGATGAGATAACGCTTCCCGTTATAGTCGAACGCCGACGCGTCGATCGCCCAATTATCCGCTGCAGGATCAGCCACCTTCCCTTTGAAGACCCAGTTAAGGGACGTGGGATCGGCATTATCGTTCTCCACGGCATAAATGCGATGGTGGTTGTTATTGCCGTCGTCCGCGGCGAAATACATATACCATTTGCCGTCGAAAAGATGCAGCTCGGGAGCCCAGATCTCCTTTGACCAGGCGCCGGTCGCCGGCGGGGTCCAGATCGTGACGGGGCGGGCGTTGCCAAGCGCCGACATGCGGCCCGTCGGCCAGATCGCGAGATGATCGCCCGTCGTATTCGTATAGTAATACATCGTGTCCTTTTGGATCACCCAGGGGTCGGGACCGCTGGAGAGCAAGGGGTTCGTAAAGGACGTATCCACGACAGGTGGGGGAGTGGAACCGCCATTGCCGCCGTTGGAAGGATTGGAAGAACCTTTGCCGCAGGCGCAGGCCGCGGCAAAGGCAAGGAATAAAAGGAGTACGATACGCATTAGTAACCCGGGTTTTGTTTGAGATTCGGATTGACGTCGAGATCGAATTGCGGGATCGGAAAGAACTCATCCCGGCCGGTCTTATAATGAGCGAAACCCGCATCGCGGGATGCAAGACCGGTGCCAAGGTCGCCCCAGCGGGCGAGGTCTTCCCAGCGATGGCCTTCACCGGTGAGTTCGGTTATCCGCTCGTGTTTCAGCTGATCGAGAAATGCCTGCTGGCTCAGCCCCGGCATCGTGGTGCTCAGCGGTGCAAGCCCGGCACGGGCACGAACCTGATCAACATAAGGATAGGCCAACGCGGTCTGACCCTGGGCGTTCAACGCCTCGGCATAAAGCAGGAGCACATCCGCATACCGGATGTACCGGTAATTGTTGCCCGAATGGAAGACCTCTCCGGTCATCGTCGAGTCATCGAGCTGCTTGCGGAAGCACACTTCGTCGACATTGCTGTGCGGGATGCCTGGCGCGGCAAGGCCCAGTTGGTTCCAGGGTCGGCCATAGGCGAGGGTGAAGGCCGGACCGCGTTCGTCGGTGCTGTCGTATAAGAAGGTTGCGGGCAGCCGCGGATCGCGATGACCATCGACCGTTTTCTCCTTTAAGAATTCCCAGACGACCCAGCGGCGGGCCTGCCCATCGGTGAAACCCACGGGCGAGGGGGCGAAGAAGGGCGGGATCGAAGTGCCATAGTTGAGGTTGTCCGAGGTGCCGGGCTGCGTATCGTCGTCGTGCGTATCGTTGGGGTTGACCGCGTTCTGCCATTCGAAGACGGATTCGGAATTGTTTTCGGAGGTGATGACAAAATTCGACCGATAGTTAGGTGTGAGGGAATAATGTGATTTTCCTGACCCCGTGACCAACCAGTCAAAAGCCGCCTGGGCCTGGGCCCATTTGCGCTGTTGCATATAGCATTTGCCGAGCATCGCATAGGCGGCGCCCTTGGTGGCACGGCCCAAATTGGCAGCGTCATAGGTTTCCGGGAGCGCTGCCGCTGCATCGGTCAGGTCCTGTTCCGCCTGGGCAAAGACACTGTCCTGGGATTTTGTCGCGGGATACTCGCTGGGTTTTGGCTCGTGCAATTTGATCGCGACATTGCCGAAGGTGGTGGCGAGATTAAAATAGAAGAAGCCCCGCATGAACTTCGCTTCGCCGAGGAGTTGGGCTTTGAGTCCCGCGTCCATGTTGATGGCCGGGACATTGTCCAGTACCTGATTGCAGCGGTTGATGCCGATGTAGTCGTCCTGGTAGACGGTGGTTATCTGCCAGTCGTTGTAATCGGTAATATTGAAGACATCGTAGACATTGACGATGTCCGGATTGGGGCTCGTGCTATACCCTTCGTCCGAATGGATCATCGTAAAGAAGTAGAGGTTGCGGCAGAGCCCCACGCGGTGGTAGGTGCTGTAGATGGCGGCGACACCTTGCTGCGCATCGGTGGCCGTCTTCCAGAAGCTGGCGGCCGTGGCATGGTCGGGGTCCGTAAGAGTAAGGTCTTTCTTACAACCGGCCAGGACGGCGAGGAGGAGCGATATGGTGAGTAGTCTTTTCATTTGTGCTTGATTTTAGAATTCAAATTGCAATCCGGCTGACAAAACGCGGCTGGGCGGCCAGTTGCCGGTATCGAAGCCGCGGGCGGTGATCCCGCTGCCGACGACATCCGGGTCGAGCCCTTTGTATCCCGTGATCGTGAGTAAATTCTGGCCGCTGAGATATACGCGGGCATTGTTCACCCCGAGTTTGCTCATCGTCTTGCGGGGCAGCTGATAGCCGAGCTCGATGTTACGGATGCGGAGATAGCTGCCGTTCTCGAGCCAGCGTGAGGTCTGCGCCATATTGTTGATCGAGACCGTGGGATCGCCGGGCTGGTCCACCGCGAGACGGGGATCGTTGCCGTTGGGATTGCTGGTCGACCAGGGATTGATGTCCTTGCGGAAATTGGTCAGCTGGTAACCATCGAGCACGTGACGGATATCGTCATAGATCTTATAGCCGAAGATGCCCACCAACTGGATATTGAGTGTAAAGCCCTTATAGGATGCATTGAACTGTGCGCCCGCCTGCATCGTCGGCCAGGGGGAACCGGTATACTGGCGGTCTTTGTTGTCGATGGTCCCGTCGCCGTTGGCGTCCACATATTTGATGTCGCCGGGTTTCGCGTTGGGCTGGATGAGCTTGCCGCTTTTATTGGTATAACTGTTGATCTCGTCCTGGCTCTTGAAGATGCCGGCGGTCTTGATCATATACCACTGGCCGATGGAGTGGCCCACCTGGGCGCGGATGAAGTTCGTCGCCTCGAGATAGTCGACCTTGGTGCCCGTGGCGTCGACGCCCTGGTTACCGACCGAAAGCACTTTGTTGTCGATGGTGGTCAGATTGGCCGAAACATCCCATTTAAGATCCCGCTGGCGATCGCTGCGGTAGGTGACCGCGAGTTCGATCCCTTTATTGCGGATCGATGCCGCATTGGTGACCGTCTGCTGACCGCTTGCCTGGACGACACCCTGGTAGAGGGGCTGTGGCAGGGCGACCAACACGCCGGTAGAGGTAGAGTTATAGAGGTCGGCCGTGATGGTCACGCGGTTGCCGAGGAGATTCGCGTCGAAGCCCACATTCTCTTCCTTCCGTTCTTCCCAGTGGATGTCCGGGTTGTTGAGGGCCGCCTGGTATTGCCCGACGACCGGCGACTGGCTGGAGCCATAGATCGCCCGGGGGCTGTTGTTGAGTACTGCCAGATAGGGGAAGGAGCCATAGACGTCGAGACCGCTGCTCATCCCCAGCTTGCCCCAGGAACCGCGGAGCTTCAAGTCGTCGATCCAGGAGACGGCGAAGAATTTTTCCTTGCTGATGCGCCAGCCCGCGGCGACAGAGGGGAAGTAGCCCGTGCGGTGGCTGGGGGCGAAACGGGTGTCCTGGTCGATCCGGCCGGTGAGGGTGAGCAGGTACCGATCGGCATAGCTATAGTTGATGCGACTCAGGTAGCCGTGTTGTCGCCAGAGGACGTCCGTGCCGCCATCTGTCGAAGAGGCGCCGACCGCGGTGCCGATGGTGGTATATTGACTACCGCCGATCGTCTGGAGCAACGTACGGCTCGCGATGGTATAGTCATCCTGTTGCTGGGTGCGCGAGAAGCCGGCTACGACTTTCACGCTATGTTCGCCAAAGGTCTTGTCAAAATTGATCGTGTGTTCGAGGAGGAAGTTGGTAAAGGTTCGGCGATCGTTATACACGCTGGTATTGGGCGGCTGGTTGTTGTAGCGCCAGATGCCCGTGTCGCGGACCTCGTTAAGGTAGTTGAAGCTGGTCCAGGCGCCGGCATTGAAGCGATAGCTGAGCCAGTCGGTGAACTTGAACTCCGCATAGGCGTTGCCGATGATCTTGGTCCAGTTGTAATTGACCCTGTCCAAAGCAGCTACGGCCGCATAGTTGCTGGCGTAGGTGGGCAGGTCATTGGTGCCCATGCCCCAGCCGGCAGGATCGGACGGGATCGTTTTATACTGATCGCCTTTGACCGCGATTATCGGCAGCATACTCGACGCCTCGTAGAAGGCATTGATGCCGCCGCCGGGGTATTCGCCGCTGGAGTTGCTGATCATCATGTTCTCGCCGATGGTGAGCCGGCCTTTATGCGTCTCTGTGTTGATGCGGAGGCTTGCGCGCTGGAAGTCGTTGCCGATGAGCACGCCTTTATTGCTGTAATAGCCGCCGGAGATAAGATAGCTGCTGGTGCGGCTGCCGCCCGAGATGCTCATGTTGTAGTCCTGGTCGTTGCCCGTGCGGGTGATCGCGTCCTGCCAGTCCGTCCTGATCGTGTTGTTGGCGACCTGGGCCGCGATACCTGCCGGGAGGGTGATGCCCGAGTTGCTGTATTCCGTCGCCACTGTCTTCAGGTAACCCGCCGCGTCCATCACGTTCCATTTTTTCGGCAGGGTCTGGATGCCGAATTTCCCCGAGACGGAGAACTTCGCGACGCCTTCGCGGCCTTTTTTCGTGGTGATGATGATGACTCCGTTGCCCGCGCGGGAACCATAGATCGCCGCGGCGGAGGCGTCTTTCAGGATCTGGACGCTGGCTACGTCGTCGGGGTTGACGGTGGCGTCCACGTCCGCGAGCATCCCGTCGATGACATAGAGCGGCGAGGAGCTGGAGAAGCTGCCGACCCCGCGGATCTCCACGGTGGGGTTGCCGCCCGGATTACCCGGGTTGCGGACCGTAACGCCCGGGACGAGGCCCTGGAAGGATTCCGTGACCGAGCCGGTGGTGAGTTTGCCTGCGTCGTTCATGTTGATGATGCCCGTCGCGCCGGTGAGGTCTTTGCGTTTGACGGTCTGGTAGCCGATGACCACCGCTTCATTGAGATTCGTCGTTTCCGGCGCGAGGGTAATGTTGATGGTGGGCAGGCCGTTCAACGGCGCCTGCTGTTGCTGATAGCCCACGTAAGTGAATGTGAGGACCGCGTTGGGGCTTGTCACTTCCAGGCTGAAGCTGCCGTCGTCGCGGGTCGCGGTCGCGTTGTTGGTACCTTTTTCCTGGACCGTCACGCCGGCCAGGGGTTCGCCTTTGGTATTCGTCACCTTACCCGTGATGGGGGGCGCCGGGGCCGGGGCCAGGTCCTGCCGGGTCGGGGGCGGGGTTTCGGCCCGGGTGAGGACGACGAGGTTGTCGCCCAGTTTCCGGTATTTCAGGGGGGTGCCCGCGAGCACCTTTTCGAGGACCTCGTCGAGGCTGGCCTCTTTCACGTTGATGGTGACCAACTGTTCACGGGGAAGGGCGTCGTCGTTGTAGACAAAGCGGAAGAACCCTTGGTTCTCAATGGCCTTGAACACTTTTTTCAGCTGAACCCTTTCGAGTTTCAGGCTAATATTGTGTTGCTGGCCGTAGACGCGGGCGTAGGATTGGGTGGAGAAGACAATGACCAGTAAAATGGCAAGTTTCGTCATCAGCAGGTATTTGATGAATGGAGGACATTGCATACTTTAGTGTTGATAGTAATAGATGGATTGCTGCCCGCAAGGGCAGTTGCTGTCTTGGACAGGTTACGAGCCTGTTTTTATCGGGCGGGAGGTGTTGCGAGCATCTTCCGCCTTATTTTTTGGATGGGGATTATGTTGCGAGTTTCATATGCAGCATTTTTTTTGGTTTTGTTTTACAATCGTTTGATCTTATCTATGGAGTGATGGTCACTTCCTTATTCTTGATGCTATAGTGGAGCATGCCGGTAAATTGGAGGGCTTCCATCACTTCCGGCAGTGTCTTCTCTTCGAAGTTCCCCGAGAAGTGGCGTTGTTTCAGCGTTTCGCTGGTAATGTTCACGCGGACGCCGAACCAGTGTTCCAGGGCGAGGCCGATCTCTTCGAGACTGCGGTCGTCGAAGTAGAGTTGGTTCTTTGTCCAGAGCGTTTCGATGGCGCTGCTGTCCGCCTGTTGGCGATGGACCTTGCCGAGGGTGAGCAGGGGTTGGTCGGCGTCGGGTTCCGGTTGCCGCTTTGTTTTGATGCTCGTGACCGAGGCCTCGTTGTTGTTCACCGTGATCTTTTCTTCCGGGTGGAGGATGATCTTTTTGTCGGGGCTGTTGCGGAGCGTCACTTCGACGGAGCCCTGGAAGAGGCTGGTTTCCGTGTTGTGTTCATTATTATAAGAGCGGACGTCGAAGGCGGTGCCGAGGACGAGGATGTCGATTGTCGTGGTGTGGACATGGAAGGGGTGGGCCTTGTCTTTTGCCACGTCGAAGTAGGCTTCGCCGGTGAGCTGGACTTCGCGCGTGGTGTTGGTGACTTTATAGGAGAGGCGGCTGTCTGAGTTGAGCCAGACGGTGGTGCCGTCGGGGAGTTGGAGTTTCGAGCGGGAGCCCGGGCGGGTGGAGACGGTGTTAAAATCCTGTTCAGAGTTATTTGTTGTTTTTAGGAGCCAGATGAACGCGATTGCCAGAAGAAGGATGGCGGCGGCAGCCATCCAGGGGCGGAAGAGGCGGCGGCGATGAGGATGCTCGTGCTTCAGCGGTGGGGTGTCGAGGTGGTTGCTGAGGCGTTGGAGGTGGCGGGAGAAGTGTGTCGTCCCGGCGTCAAGCGTGGTCTGTGGGTGTGAGTTGTAGAGGTTGGTATAGAGTTCCAGGCGCAGGTGCCATTCGGGATGGTCGCGCAGGAGGTCGGCGAGTTCTGTTTGTTCTTCGGGTGTTGCTTCGCCGGCGAGTTGGAGGCTGACGAGGGACCAGAAGCGTTCTTCGGATGGAGTCATGGTTGGTTTGGAGAGGCCGCTTCCTGCGGCTCCCTGGGATAAGAGGGGCGGGGCGAAAAAATAGTACCAAGGGGCGAGAAAAAAAGTTTTGGGGCAAAAAAAAGACCGGCTTTGGAGCCGGTCCGCTTAGGATGGGTACAATGGTGACGGTGATTATATGGCCCGGGAGCCGGGAGCGTCGGGCATAAAGTGCCTTCTTCCGCCGCTTTGCCGGTGTGACATCATTTTTTCAAACTGCGAATATTGGTCCGGGGTGAGAACGGATTTGTACGTGTCGGTGCGTTTGGCCATGAGGGTTTTCATTTGCTCGCGCTTTTGTTCGGGCAGGAGGGCGTCGTTCTCGTGGATGGCCTTGGCCTGGGTGCGGAGGTTCTCGTTGCCGGCCTTGATCTTTGCGACCTGGTCGTCGCTGAGGTTGAGGTGGAGCTTCAGCCGTTCGAGGTGAGCTGCTTCGCGGACCTGGCGGTTTTCGTCCATGCGTTTGTGGTTGGCGGCCATCTCATCCTTTTGCTGTTGCGTGAGGAGGGCGCCAAGTTTGCCTTTCTTTTCCTTTTGCAGGGCGAGGAGGCCGGCCTTGTATTGTTTTAATGTGAGGTTGTCTTGTTTGTACAGCGCGGCGCGTTTTTCCTGAAAGTCTTTGTTTATTTCTGCAATTTGTTGTCTTTGTTCGGGAGTATAGCGGATGTGTTCGCGACTGCCGAAGCCGCGATGCATTCCATTGCGATGATGCATAGTAGAGTCGCCGGCATTGCCAGCGGTTTGCGCATGGGTGGTCGTCGCCAGGGCGAGCACCAGGATACCGGATAAAAGGTATTTTAGGGTTTTCAATTGCTTGTTCATGTGATGGACATTTTGTGTACTAGGACGCCGGCCGGTCGGGTTTGTTTAATGGCGGCGCAGGGAATCCGCGGGTTAAATTCAAGGATTTACCGAATCGCTGCTCATTGCGAACGGCCTGCTGCTGATTGCGGACGGTGAATGTATCGAAAGCGGACATCGGTGTTGGTTTTGGGGTGGTTTAGGCCGTTGATTTTTAGGGAATTGGGCTTTTGGGGCGATGTTTGCACCATGGTCGTTACAACTTTGATCAACCATGTTCACCAACTATCTGAAGATCGCCTGGCGCAACCTGACGCGGAACCGGGTCTATTCCACCATCAATATTTTAGGGCTGGCCTTGGGCATGGCCGTGGTGCTGCTCATCGGCGCCTGGATCCACGGCGAGCTGAACTATAATAAGTCGATCCCGGCCTACGCCCGGACCGCGCAGGTGTTTCACAATTCGACGCATAACGGGAACATCCAGGCGAGGTCGGCACAGCCGATCCCGCTGGCAGGGGCGTTGAAGGATGGATTCACCCAGGATCTTAAGTATGTAGCACTGGCGACGAATCCCGACGATCATATTCTTCAGACGGAACAAGGACAGCCATTAACCAATACCGGATTATATGCGGAAACCGCGCTGGCGGAGATCTTCTCCCTGCGCATGGTCGCAGGCAGCCGGAACCTGGACGATCCCGGATCGATGCTGATCAGCCAGTCGACCGCGAAGGCGCTGTTCGGGGACGGCGAAGCGATGAACAAGATCGTGCGCATCGACAACAAGGCCTCCATGAAGGTCTCCGGTGTCTACGCCGATCTGCCGGAGAATACCGACTGGAAAGGAATGAACTTTATTCTCTCCTGGAACTATGCGAAGACCACCGGCTGGGTGAAAGATAACCTGACGGAGTGGAACGCCAATTCTTTTGCGATCCTCGTCGAATTGCAGCCGGGTGTGGATGTGGCAAGGCTCAACACGCGGATCAAGGGGTTGCTCAGCGGGCATGACCGCAATGACAAACCCGAGGTGTATCTCTTCCCGATGGACCATTGGCACTTATATGGGGATTTCAAACAAGGGAAGAATGTCGGTGGGGCGATCACCTATGTCTGGATGTTCGGGGCCATCGGGGCCTTTGTGCTGCTGCTAGCCTGTATCACTTTTATGAATCTTGCCACCGCGCGAAGCGAGCGGCGGGCCCGCGAAGTGGGAATCCGCAAATCGGTGGGATCGCGGCGGTCGCAGCTCGTGTTGCAATTCATGGGTGAGTCGGTGATGATGGCCGGATTGTCGGCGGTATTGGCGGTCTTGCTCGCGAAGATGGCCCTGCCCTTGTTCAGTGAACTGGCGGGGAATTCGATCCATTTGGATCTCAGCTGGCGGTTCTGGGGTTTGTTCGCGGGGCTGACGCTGCTGGTCGGCGTCATTGCGGGCAGCTATCCCGCTTTTTATCTTTCTTCTTTTAATGCGGTGAAGGTTTTGAAAGGTGTGTTCCGGGCGGGGCCGGGCGCATCGGTTCCGCGAAAAATATTGATGGTGCTGCAGTTTACCGTTTCGACGGCTTTGATCATTGGGACGGCGGTTATCTTTCAGCAAATCGTTTATATCAAGAACCGGCCCATCGGCTATGATCTTGGCGGGCTGCTCACCGTGCGGATGAATACCGACGACCTGGTGAAACATGCCTCCTCTATTCGTGAGCAACTGAAACAGACCGGCGCGGTTGTGGAAATGGCGCAGTCCTCCAGTCGGACGACGGGCAGCCCCTGGCACCAGAGTGGGTTCAGCTGGGAGGGAAAGGATCCGGCGATGGTGCCGAGTTTCGAAGTGACGTTTACGACGCCGGAATATGGAAAGACCATCGGCTGGCAGTTGGTAGCCGGAAGGGATTTCGATCGCAATCTGGCGACGGACTCCGCGTCGATCATCATCAACGAGGCGGCGGTAAAATATATGGGACTGAAGCATCCGGTAGGGTCGGTCGTCAATTATCTCTACAGCAGCAGGAAGGACAACCGGTATCGCGTGATCGGAGTGATGCGGGATATGGTGACCTACTCACCGAGGGGATTGGTCAACCCGGCGATAGTGATGATCGATTCCGCGAATGCTGAGTGGATCCTGGCCAAGGTGAATCCGGCGATGAGCATGGCGGCGGCGCTGCCAAAGATCGGCGGGGTGTTTCAGAAATATAATCCCGCGGCGCCTTTCGACTTCCAGTTCAGCAGCGAGGCGTATGCGAATAAGTTCAAGATGGAGGAGCGGGTGTTGCGATTGGCCGTGTTCTTTACAGTCTTTGCGATCTTTATTTCCTGTCTTGGGCTTTTTGGCCTGGCCAGTTTTATGGCAGAACAGCGGGTGCGGGAGATCGGGGTGCGAAAGGTGCTGGGGGCGAGTGTGGTGCAGATCTGGAGGTTGTTGTCGGTGGAATTTGTGCGGCTGGTGTTGTTGTCGTTTGTGATCGCTGCGCCGCTGGCGTGGGTGGGGATGAATAAATGGTTGGAGGGATATGATTACCGGACGACGGTGGGGGGATGGGTGTTTGCGGGGACGTTTGTGCTCGCGATGGCGGTGACGCTGTTGACGGTGAGTTGGCAGGCGGTGCGGGCGGCGATGGCGAGCCCTGTACGGGCGCTTCGCTCGGAATAAAAAATTTGCGGTCCCCGGCGAAGTCGGGGACCGCGTAAGGGATTTATTTGAGTATGCCGAATTTTCCAGTCTGCGCCTCGCGGATGGATTCCATTATTTCTTCCTTTGTGTTCATCACGAACGGTCCATAACTCACAATGGGTTCGTTGATGGGTTCGCCGCTGAGTAAGAGGGCGATGGTGTCTTCGTTGGCTTTTACGGTGATCTCTTCTCCTTTGTTTTCGAATAAGACGAAACTGTGATTGGGTGCGGCCTGGCCGTTGACCTCGGCGCTGCCTTTGATGAGGAGCAGGGCGGTATTGTAGTTTGCGGGGGTCGACGTCGTGAATTGGGCGCCGGCATTGAGTTTGAGGTTCGCGGCGACGACAGGGGTATAGGTTTGGGCGGGGCCGGTGACGGTTTTTGGGCCGGCGCCGTTGGCGCCGACGTTGAGGGTTCCGGCGATGACGTTGACGGTGCCTGCGCCGTCGGGTAACTCGAGTTTTGTTATTTCGTCGGCGGTGATGGCCTGGTAATGCGGCTTTGTCAGCTTATCCTTTTTGGGGAGGTTGACCCAGAGCTGGACCATTTCGAAGGGCCCGCCTTTCTTCGACCAATTCTCTTCGTGATATTCCTTGTGCAGGAGGCCGGCTCCGGCGGTCATCCACTGCACGTCGCCGGGATGGACGACGCCGCTGTTGCCCGCGCTGTCGTGGTGGGCGACGCTGCCTTTGTAGGCGATGGTCACCGTTTCGAATCCTTTATGGGGATGCACGCCGACGCCGCGGACGCGGTCGCTGGGTGGAAAGTCGATCTCGGCGGCAAAGTCGAGCATTAAGAAGGGGCTGATCCGCTGTTGCGGGATCGTGTGCATGTCGGTGCTGCTGTCGGGGTGGCCGTTGCCGGGGATATAATTATATACCCGGAATCCGTCGCCGACCATACCGGGGGCGGCGGGTTGGGGAATGATGCGGTCGATATTTTTTTTCATGTGTTTGTTTCCTTTATGGATGTAAAGGTACGACGCGTGTGAGGGGGGCGAAATAATGTAGGTTAAGCGCGGCTGTTGAGCATCTTGCTGAGGAATTCGGGAGTGACGCCGATGTAAGAGGCGATCTGCTTTTGGGGCAGGCAGTCGATGAGCGAGGGATAGAGGCGGCAGAATTCGGCGTATCGCTCCTTGGCCTGAAGGCTGAGGATACTGACGAGCCGGGACTGATGCGCGGCGAGGGCATTTTGGGAGAGGATGCGGAAGAAGCGTTCGAAACTGGGGATGCGTTCGTAAAGATCTTCGATGTCGGCCTCCGTGATCTGGAGGACCTCGCTGTCTTCGAGGGCGTCGACGGTGAGGATGGAGGGACGTTGGTGGATCATACTGGCCAGATCGCCCACCCACCAGCCGGGAGGCGCGAACTGGATGACGTGTTCATAGCCGTTGGTGTCGACGGAGTAGCTGCGGAGGATGCCGCTGGTGACGAAGGTGGGTCCCTTGGCGATATCGCCTTCGCGGGTGAGGAATTGTTTCTTTTTTATCGCCTTGTAGCGGAGGGTCGAGGTGAAATGGGCCTGCTCCTCCGGGGAGAGTGTAATATGGCGGCCGATGCTTTTAAGGAGGAGGCTGGTATCCATTATCGGGGTTTAATGATCCTTGTTGGCGAGCTGACCGCAGGCGGCGTCGATGTCCTTTCCGCGGCTGCGGCGGAGACGGGCGTTGACCCGGTTCTTTTCGAGGTGCTTCATGAACAGCTCGATGGCATCTTCCTCGGGTTTGGAGAACAAGGCCTGATCGATGGGGTTGTATTCGATGAGATTGATGAGATCGGCGGGGACCTGGCGGTAGATCTTGATCAATTCGTCAGCGTCTTTTATGGAGTCATTGAAGTCTTTGAAGAGAATATATTCGAAGGTGATCTCGTTGCCGGTCTGCTGATAGAAATAGTTCAGCGCTTCGATGAGGGCCTTGATATTATTGGTCTCGTTGATGGGCATGATCTCGTTGCGCTTGGCGTCGTTGGCGGCGTGCAGCGAGAGGGCGAGTTTGAAGCGCACTTTGTCGTCGCCGAGTTGTTTGATCATCTTGGCTACGCCGGCGGTGGAGACGGTGATCCGCCGCGGGCTCATGCCGAGGCCGTCGGGGGACGTGATCTTTTCTATCGCCTTGAGGACGTTCTTATAGTTCAGGAGCGGTTCGCCCATGCCCATGAAGACGATGTTGCTGAGTTTCTTTTCGTAGACGCGTTCGGACTGCTGGTTGATGAGGACGACTTCGTCATAGATCTCGTCGTAGTCCAGGTTCCGTTTGCGTTGCATATAGCCGGTGGCGCAGAATTTACAGCTGAGGCTGCAGCCGATCTGGCTGGACACGCAGGCCGTCTTGCGTTCGTCGGTGGGGATGAGGACGCCTTCGACGAGGTGTTTGTCGTTGGTGCGAAAGCGGCTTTTAATGGTCCCGTCGGCGGAATATTGGGTGGCGTCGACGGTCAGGGCGGGGAAGGAGAAGTGGTCGGCGAGGCGGAGGCGGAGTTCCTTGGACAGATTGGTCATGTCTTCGAAGGAATGGGCGTGTTTTTGCCAGAGCCATTCCCAGACTTGTTTTACGCGAAACTTCTTTTCGCCAATAGTTTCGAAGTATTGTTCTAACTCACTCAGGCTCAGGTGCCTGATGTTCTTTTTCTCCATTACGCTAGACATAGTCTGCAAAGGTACGATTTTTTTCCGGCGCGGGAGGTTGGCGGCGGGTCAGAAGGCCAGGAGGAAGGTCCTCTGGTTGTGGAAGCCGTTGGTAGTGATCTCGGTGAAGCCCAATTCGAGGAGGCAGCCGCATTCTACGTCGCGGGTGCGGTCGAGGGTTACGCGGAGGCTGGTGAGGGCGCCGAGGCCGCGGAGATGGGTGATGGCGCGTTGCCAGGCGGCGAGGGCGGTGGAGCGGTTGTCGAGGATGCCTTTCGGGGCAGTGAGGAAGATCTCGTCTTCGCCGGCGATCTCGAGGAAGAAGAGGCGTTGGTCAACGTGCATGGCCATCCAGCTGGTTTGGCGCGCGAGTTTTTCGGTGTTGTCCCATTCTTCGAGCAGGAGGCGGAGGAAATGGTGTTCCCAGCCGGGTGGTTGGTGCAGGGCTTCGGCCAGCCAGCGACAGATGTAGATGGCGTCGGCGAGTTCGACCGGGCGAAAGCGAATGCGGCTTTTCCTGAAACCAGGCATAAGGTTGTTGGGTGGGTTTATTAGGACGCAACAAAGAAAGGGGGTGCCGCGGCAGGGATATTGCAGTCGCGGAGGACCGCGATCATTAACGGGCGAGGGAGACGCCCCAATGGTGCGTGCTATCGAGCAGCCGCTCGCTCCAGTTGACGATCTCGAGGGCGTTGTCGGCGGCAATCGCGTCGTGGGTGCTGTTGTAGAGCCCGAGCAGCGGTTCGAACTTTTCGTCGATGAAGTCTTCGATCATTTGTTCGAGGGGGCGGGCTTCGTGGATGTTGCCGATGCGGAAGGAGTTCGCACAGCCGTGGGCGATCGGGAGGATGTCGCCGTGTTCGTTGATGATGAGTTCGCGGAAGAGATGGGCGAAGCCGGCGGGCGTGGGCCGGGGGCGGCGTTTGGGATGGGGAAAGAAGAAATTCCGGTTGCCGACGATATTGTCGCGGTGCAGGAGGTCGAGTTGGATAAAGAGCCCGGGGCCGCAATAACCCTGGAGATAATGGGCGGCAATGTAAAGCTTGTGCAGGTCTTCGGAGGTGAAGATGATGTCGCGCATGTTCGTGGCGGCGCGACCGGCTTGTTCGAGGGGATGGATATGCAGTAAGCGGGCGCCGTGGCTACGTGCGAATTCGGCGAGCCAGGGCAGGAGCTGCCAGCTGTCGGGAAGCGCGGTGTGGATGAAACCGAAGTCGCGGCCGGTTGTTTTTAGCACCTCGACGCCTTCGAGCATTTTTTGGAAGGCGTTGGGGTTGTCGCGCATCTCGTTGTGCCGGGCCTCGCGGCCGTCGATGCTGACGGCGACGAGATCGAAGAGCGGAAGGAGGGCGCGTTTGGAGGCCGCGGGGAGGAGCATGGCGTTGGTGGTCACGGATGTGAAGAAGCCGAGTTGTTTGGCGGCTTCGGCGAGAGGGCCGAGATGGGGATAGAGAAAGGGTTCGCCGCCGGAGAGGCTGATGACATTGTAGCCGAGGGGCGCGGCCTGGTCGAGGAGATGTAGGATCGGGTCTAATTCGAGTCCATGCGTTGCGTCGGGCGCGGAGGAGGAATAACAGTGCTTGCAGCAAAGATTGCAGCGGAGGGTGGGGTGGATCTGGATGATCCTGGAGACCCTTCCGGTTGGAAGGGCCTCACAGAGATCGGTAGGTGCGGTTTGGGCTAAGGGCATTCGACAAGAGGGTTTGGTTGGGGTCGGTACTTTGTAAGGGGACGATCGGTTTGGGGTGCGGGGTTTTGATCTGCGCTGTAGTGCTCTATTTCGTTCGTTGCAATGTTCTTTTTCGGGTTGTCGTGCGGGTGCGGTCGGCAGGGTCTGCTCGCTCGGCGGTGGCGGTGTGTTCGCGCTCGGGGGCATTGATATGTTCGACCGTCAGCTGGAGCTGGAAGAAGTCGGGGCGCGGAATGCCTTTGCGGTGGATCTCGATCGCCTTGAAGGCTTCGTTTTGCACGAGGACCTGCAGGGCCTTTGTTTCGCCGATGGGCAATTGGGCCTGGATAATAAGCTTTTCAAAGGCGGGGATCCCATAGACCCACCAGTCAACGATCTGCAACCCCGCGTTGTACGAGGCGGCGATGGATCGGGAGATCCCGGCGAGATGATCTTTGGGGAGGTTAGCGGCGGATAAGTGGGTAAGGAGATCTTTTTCGACGTCTTCGAAGCTTCTTTTTTCCATGTTGCGATGCGTTTATTGGTTTGGGTCGGGCAGGAGCGGCGGCAATCGAGCGTGTGGAAATAAGAAGTAAGAATCTGAGTGCAAGATAGGATGGAATAAGTGGCGAGACAATACCCGAAATGTGGTAATTCCGTTATTTATTGGGCCGGAGAGTGGGTATAATGGCTTTTGCGGGTGCGGGGAATCGTGTAAATTGCCCCGGCAACGTTAAATTATGAATACCATTTATGTTATTGATAGCGTCCGCACGCCGATAGGCAAATACGGTGGCGCGTTGAGTTCGATCAGGCCGGACGACCTGCTTGCGCATGTGATCAGGGAGTTGCTGCAGCGCAATCCCACGGTGGATGTGAACGCCATCGAGGATGTGATCGCGGGCGACGCGAACCAGGCGGGAGAAGACAATCGCAATGTGGCCCGGATGTCGGCGTTGCTGGCGGGGCTGCCGGTGACGGTGCCGGGCAATACGGTGAACCGGCTTTGTGCTTCGGGACTGCAGGCTATTATGGATGCGGGCCGGGCGATCGCGTGCGGCGACGGCGAGGTCTTTATCGCGGGGGGTGTGGAGAGTATGACTCGGGCGCCGTTTGTGATGAGCAAGAGTAGCTCGGCGTTCAGCCGGCAGTCGGAAGTTTTTGATTCGACCATTGGGTGGAGGTTTGTGAACCGGCGCATGGCGGAACTCTATCATCCTTATTCGATGGGTGAGACCGCGGAAAATGTCGCGCGGCAGTGGAAGGTTTCGCGCGAGGCGCAGGACCGGTTTGGGCTTGCATCGCAGGAGAAATATTTCATGGCGTTGGAGGCAGGTCGATGGACCGACGAGATCGCGCCGGTCGAGATCCTGGGCGGGAAGCAGGAAAAGATCTATTTCTCGGTGGATGAGCCGCCACGCCATAGTTCGATGGAGAAGATGGCGGCGCTGCGGCCGGCCTTTGTAAAAGACGGGACGGTGACGGCGGGAAATTCGGCGGGCATCAATGACGGCGCCGCGGCGATGCTGCTGGCGAGTGAGTCGGCAGTGAAGCAGTTTGGATTGCGGCCGCGGGCGCGGATCGTGAGTATGGCGGTGGCTGGGGTGGACCCGGCAATCATGGGGGTGGGGCCGATCCCGGCGACGAAGAAGGCGCTTTCGCGAGCGGGGTTGCGGGCCGCGGATCTGGGTTTGGCGGAGTTGAATGAGGCATTTGCGGCGCAGGCGCTGGTGTGTCAGCAGGAGCTGGGACTGGATCCGGCGGTGGTGAATGTGAATGGTGGGTCAATCGCGATAGGGCATCCACTTGGGTGCAGTGGGGTTCGGATTTCGACGACGCTGGTGCATGAGATGGGACGGCGCGCGGATGTGCGGTATGGGCTGGCGACGATGTGTGTGGGGGTGGGGCAGGGCGCGGCTATCGTGTATGAGCGGTTGTAGATTGCGGCGGGGCCGCGGGATTGCGGGGCGTTGCGAAAATTTGTAAATTGGCTTATGGAATTCCGAACCAGGATCGTTATCCGTCGCCGAAATAAGCGGGCCTTTATTGCCTATGCGGGGCTGGTCATCGCCGCCAGCGCGCTTGTCGTTTACCTCATTCCACCGATCCAGGATTATTATCCGTACGTTTTTGGGGCTGGGATCGCGATCGTGGTCCTCGGGGCCTTGATCGCGCGGGGAGATGTGCGCAATTATGGGTTTTCGCCGGACGAGCTGGTGGTGACGCCGGAAGGGGTCACGGTGGGGGCTATTCACTATCCGATGCGGATGATCCGGAATCTGAATTTCAATGTGGAGGCCTATAACGGACTTTATGTGAACGACGGGGCGATGGTGTCGGGGAGTAGATCAGATGGGATGACGAATGATCTGTCATTCGAATCAGGGAGCGGTAAGGTGTCCGTGGGGTTTTACCTGGAGAGCAAGGCGCATGTGCAGCAGCTGGGGTTGGTGTTCGATGCCTTTTACCGGGCGCGTTTACCGTTCATCGAGCGAAACCGGGGAAGGCAGACGTATCTGTTCCAGCATTTGTCGGGGCTTGAACTGGAGGAGTTCAAGCGGAAGTATGGGTATGCGTAGGGGGCGGCGGGGCCTTGGAGATGTGACGGGGCCTGGGAGATGTGACGGGGCCTGGGAGATGTGGCAGGAGAAGTGAGGCGTATGGCATCGATGATCTTTCAAACAAAAATAGTCACGGGGAATAAGAACCCCAAGGCCCGGATCGCCTGGGCGGGCGGCGGATTGCTGTTCCTGGCCATGGTGCTGATGTGCGTGGATGCCTACCGGCGATATGGTCTATGGATGTTTGGCCTGGCGATTGTTGTGCTGGGTGTGGGGGCTTATTTGACGAGGGGAAATGTGAGTGTGGCGGGGGTGTCGGAGGTTGACTTACAGATCAGCGTCGATGAGATCCGGGTGGGTGAGACGGTCTTTCCGTTGACGCAGGTGACAGAGATCGTGTTTCATGTCGAGGGTTATGATGGGATGAAGGATCCCGAGGGATATAGTTGGAGCGGGACGACGCGCAGCCTGAGGATCTTAAATGGGATGAATAATTACCTGAGTTTTCGGGTTGACGGGCGGAAGGAGGAGTGGCAGTTCTATTTGAGCGATGCGCAGCAGGTGCAGGCGTTGGGAGCATTGTTCAAAGAGCTTTATGCGCGGCGGGTTCCTTTTTTGGAGCGAAGCGTGACGAATGACAGAACGTTTCTTTTCGAGCCAGTGACGAAGAGGCAGTGGGAAGATCGGATGATCGAACATGGATATCTTTAAAATGATTGTCAGCTATGGGATTCACCGAAACACAATATTCAGGGAAATGGCTGGGGCAGTATACCTATGGAGAGGGGTATGATGAGGACCAGAAGGGGAAGTGTGTGCCCTTCACGCTGGTGATGGAGGTGGACGGCAAGGGGACGATGAAGGGCAATATTGTGGATGATGGATTTGCCGATCAGATAGATGCGCGGGCGGAGATCAACGGGAGTATTCAGGGCTCGTTCATCGAGTTTATGAAAGTTTACCGGCATGCGTGGAAGCTGGCTGAAGATGGCAGCGTGCTGGAAGATCCCCGCCAGCCCTCGCAGGAGATCCGTTATGTCGGGCAGTATCGGAATACGGTTTTTACGGGGCAATGGGCGATCCTTGTTGCCGTGGTGCAGCCGGATGGGAGTATTGTGCGGGGCACGCAGGGGAAGGGGTATTGGATCATGCATAAGGAGGGCGGCGGAAATTCCGGATAGTTGGGGCGGCGGATGTGGGTGCGGGGTGGGGCGTCAGAGCCCGCAATAATAGTCGTATCCGCGTTCGAACCAGTAATCGCGGGGGCGTTCGTTGCTGAAATGCATCTTGCCGATGCGTTTCAGGTTCTTGACGCCGTATTTCACGGGGATGATCAGCCGAAGCGGGGCGCCGTGGTTGACGGGCAGTGGCTGGCCGGTCATTTCGTAGCAGAGGAGGGTTTGGGGATGGAGGGCGCTGGGTGTATCGATGCCCACATAATATTTTTCGTCGGGGGTGGTGAGCCCGACGTATTGGAGTGCGGCTTCCTTTTGGAGGCCGTAATGCGTTATGAAATCGCTGAATTTTACCCCGCCCCACCAGGAGATCTGGCTCCAGCCTTCGATGCATTTGAATTCGAAGGCGAATTCCGTCCTGGGAAGTTGTTTTAGTTCGTCGAGTGTGATGTTGAGGGTGCCCTTGTCGAGGGTTTGGACCTCGAGTTGCCAGCCGGCCGCGTCGAAGCCCTGGGGACTGGAACCGACGTTGCTGTTGACGCGGACGTTGCGGGCGGCCTGGTTCGGCGGATAGGTTTTGGCGAGATGGTTGTCGCTGAAGGTAGGTTTGAAGATCTTGTCGTCGACGTCGAGGACTTTGCGCAGCGGTTTTTGGACGCCGTCGCTTTGTTCCGCGTCTTTTATCGCGAACCAGGTCTTCCAGGCAGCCGCGCCGAGCAGGAAGAAGGCGGAGAAGCTGAGGAAGGTGCGGCGGTTGATCTGTTTTTGGATGGGCAGGTCGGCGCTTTGGCCGGTGATGCGGCGGAGCCTTTCGCGGAGGGATGGTTTGGGGTTAGGCATGGGTTGCGGGTTGGGGATTTTGAGAAGGGGCGGCCGGAGGGGTTTCCGCGTGGGGCGGAGTTTGGGTTGAAGGGGCGGGCGGCTCAGATGCCGGTGTCGGGGATGCCGGGGCAGGGGCGGGCCGCGCTGCCGGTTTATGGGGGAAGTCGACCACTTCCCAGCCCGTGACCATTGCGCGGAAGTTGTTCCAGCCCGCGAAGATGACCTGTACGACGTGGACGACAAAGAACACGCAATACAGCAACGTCAGGATAAAATGGATGATCCGGGCCGTGGCATAGCCCCCGAAACAGAAGGCGAGCCAACCCAACTGGACCGGCTTGTAGATGGCGAGCCCGGTCAGGATCGAGCCCAACCCCATGATGATGATGCCGGTATAAGCGATCCGTTGCGCGGCGTTGAATTTTTTTTGGGTTGGGGCCGTTTTACGAATGTGAAGGTCATGGAGCACAACCTGCCAGGCTTCCCCGAACGAGCCCTTGTTGGGCAGGAGCTCGCGCCATTCCCCCGAGAAGAGGGTATAGAGCACGTATACCAACCCGTTAATAAAGAAGAGCCACATGAACACGAAATGAAAGGCCATTCCCTCGGCCAGCCGGAAGGATACGTGCAGTTTCTTGTAAAAGCCCTCGGGGAAGAAGCTGAAGAGGATATCGTGTCCCACCCGCACCTTATAGACGTCGTTCGCCCAGTAGATGAGCAGCCCGCTCCAGATCATGGCGGCGAGGACCGGGAAGTTGATCCAGTGCATCCAGCGGATGGCCAGGGGGTGTTTCGGGACTAGTCTTTTCACAGGATCAAATTTACCATTATCAGTTGGATTTTACTTAAATTGGAGTCATGCTTAAAAATTACCTTATCATCGCCTGGCGTAACCTCACACGCAACCGGACGGCGAGCATCATCAACCTTTTCGGTCTTTCGGTCTCCGTCGCCTTTTGTTTGTTGTTGTTCTACCATATCCGGTGGGAGCAGTCCTTCGACACGTTCCATACCAACACCGGCCGGCTGTTCCGGGCCGAGTCCACAGCGGATGGCGATGATGAGAAGATGCACCTGAACTTTCCGATCATGGCGGGGCCGGACCTGCAGCATAATTTTCCCGAGGTGGCCGCCGTCAACCGGTTTGTTTCCGGCTATGAAGCGCTGGTCAAGGTGGGAAATGCCGTTTTCCAGGAAAAGGAGATGGCACGGGCGGACGCCAATTTCTTCCAGGTCTTTTCCTTTCCGCTGGTGAAGGGTGATCCCCGGACCGTGTTGTCCTCGCCGCGGAATATCGTGCTGACGGAGTCGGTGGCCAAAAAATATTTCGGCGACCGGGATCCGCTGGGGCAGACGATCGGCATGGCCGACGACAGCACCCAGCTGTACCGTGTGAGCGGGGTCGCCAGGGATGTGCCAGCGAATTCCAGTTTGCAATGGGGCCTGATCACGCCGATCGAGAGCGATCCGGATTATGCGTTCCGGGTCAAGGAGGGTTTTGGGAATATGATGTACGGGCTGATCGTGGAATTGAAGCCGGGCACCGATGCCCGGGTCTTCGAAGGGAAGATGAATGGCTGGGTGAAAGGCTATGTGAGGCCTTATCTCGATAATGCGGCGAAGAATGGCGCCGAGGCCTCGATCTACGAGAAATACCACTGGCATCTCCGGCCACTGGCTGATTGTCACTATAATCCTTCCCCGGGCTGGGGTCACTATACGAATTTAAAAGCCATCTACCAGTTGTTCTGCATCGTGGGCGTCATCCTGTTGCTGGCCTCGCTCAACTATGTCCTGATGACAGTGTCGGGCGCCGCCGCGCGGAGCCAGGAGGTGGGTGTCCGCAAGGTGATGGGAGCGGGCCGGCGCGGGATCATCCTGCAGAGTTGGGTGGCTACCCAACTGACCGTTGGAATCGCGGTGGGATTCGGGCTTTTGCTGTCCTGGCTGTGCATGCCGTTGCTGAAGACCGTTATCGGCAGCGGGGTCAGCTTTAGTTCCCTTTCGTGGACGGATGTGACACTGGGGGCGGTAGGTCTTTCCCTTACGCTCGGTATCCTTGCGGGATATTATCCGGCCATGCTGATCTCCCGGCTGAAACCCGTCTCGATCATGAAGAGTTTTAGCAGCGTGCGGATCAACCCAAGATTTTCGAAGGCCCTGGTCGTCATTCAATTTACCTGCTGTGTCGTGCTGATGGCGGCCGCATTTATCATCTCCCGGCAGATGTCTTTTGTCATGAACAAGGACCTGGGCTTCGACAAGGACCAGGTGCTGATCATCCATACGAGCTCGCTGGGCTGGGACGCGGGCGTGCAGACCAAGGACCGGCTTTATGCTTTTGCGCGTAGCCGGCCCGACGTGCTGGCCTTTACCGCGATGGACGGAGGTCCGACAGGAAGCCATAATCTCAATGGCATCAAGCTCGACGGCAAGCAGGAGTGGTATAATTGCATGTATGTCGACTACGATTATTTCGAACTGTTAAAGACCAAGACCCTCGAAGGCCGTACCTTCTCCCGCGACTATCCCACCGATACCGCCATTCAAAACAGACCCTGTGTCGTCAATGAGGCGATGATGACGTTGCTTGGTTCCCGGGCGAAACTGGGGGTCTATATCCCCGAACTGCGGGCAACGGTCATCGGGGTTGTCAAAGACTATAATTTTGAAAGTCTTTCAAAGAAGATCGAGCCGGAACAGCACCGGCTGATGGTCGGGCATAAGCCTTCCGATATTATGTTCAAGATCAGGGGTGGGCAGGTGGCGTCGACCATCGGCGCGTTCGAGACCGAATGGAAAAAGCTGACGAACAATTATCCTTTTTCTTTCGACTTTCTGGATGCGTCGCTTGCCGCGCGATATGAGGCGGATGTCCGGGCGCAGCGGGGGATGAGCGTGGCGAGTATTTTTGCGATCGTGATAGCTTGTATGGGGCTGTTCGGACTTAGCACGATAGCCGCTGCCAATCGGGTCAAGGAGATCGGCATCCGGAAGGTATTGGGCGCGAGTGTGCCCGAGCTGGTGAGGATGCTGGCGGCGGGATTTGTGTCGATGGTGGTGCTCGCGATCGTGATCGCGGTGCCCCTCGCGTGGTGGCTGATGAATAAGTGGTTGGAGGATTTTGCTTATCGGGTGGAGATCCAATGGTGGATGTTTGCCGTTGTGGGGTTGATGGCGGTCGTGATCGCGCTGGCGACGGTGAGTTTCCAGGTGGTGAGGGCGGCGAGGGCGAATCCCGTCGAGGCGTTGCGGAGTGAGTAGGCCGACTTGACCAAAAAAACTACTGCTTTATGATAAGGAGTTATCTCAAGACCGCGTGGCGTAACCTGCTGCGCAACCGGACCTTCAGTATTATCAATCTGGTCGGGCTTTCGGTGTCCGTGGCTTTTTGCCTGCTGCTGTTCTACCACATCCGGTGGGAGCAGAGCTTTGACCAATTTCATGTAAACAAGGATCGATTGTTCCGCGTGGAGATGAGTGCCTTTGGACAGTCGGAGGAACCTAAGCCGGAGAAGAGCATCTTCGCTTTTTTGACAAAGGACAACGATCAGAAGAATGGTCTTACCTTCCCTGTGATCGTCGGGCCTGAGGTCCAGCGTGTCTTCCCCGAAGTGGCCAGCGTTACGCGGTTCAAGCTCGCCCAGGGACTGCTGATCCGGGCCGGCAAGTCGGTGTATAAGGAGGAGCAGGTGATCAGCGCCGACAAGAATTTCTTTACCAATCTGTCGTTTACCTGGCTGCGTGGCGATGTCCGCACCGCCCTGAGCAACCCGGAAGGAGTCGTGCTCTCCGCGAGTACCGCAAAGAAATATTTTGGGGATGGCGACCCGATGGGGCAGACCCTCAGTGTGATCGACTACGAAGGCAGGCTCTATCATGTTACGGGGATCGTGGCCGATGCGCCCGCGAATTCCAGTATCAAATACGACGCCGTGTTTGCGCTGGATGGCGACCCGTATTTTGAGGGCGCAGCCACGGATGGATTCAACCGGATGAATCACGAGCTGATGATCGAGTTGCGGCCGGGGGTCGACCAGCGCGGTTTCGAGACGAAGCTCAACGCCTGGGTAAAGCACTATATGAAGCCGTATATGGACACCACCTGGAACAAGGGGGTGTCGGCCGCGGTGAGAGATAGTTACCGATGGCATCTTCGGCCACTGGCTGATTGTCATTACAACGCCTCGACCACCTGGGGACATTATACCGATGTAAAGGCGATCTATCAGCTGATGTGTATCGTGTTTGTCATCCTCCTGCTCGCGTCGCTGAATTATGTCCTGATCGCGGTTTCCAATGCCGCGAGCCGGAGCCAGGAGGTGGGGGTGCGGAAAGTGATGGGTGCCGGCCGGCGGGGGATCATCCTGCAGAGTTGGGTAGAGACGCAGCTGACCGCGGCGATTGCCGTGGTTGCCGGAGTGTTGTTGTCCTGGGCCGGTTTGCCACTCTTGCGGAGCGTGATCGGCAGTGGGGTCAGCTTTGGGGACTTGTCGCCGTGGGCGATCCTTGCCGCCGCCATTGTCCTCGCGCTGTTGCTGGGGGTGTTTGCGGGATATTATCCCGCCCTGCTGGTGTCGCGGCTGAGGCCCGTGTCCATTCTCAAGAGCTTTAGCAGTCTGCGGATCAACCCGCGGTTCTCCCGTACGCTGGTGGTGGTGCAGTTCACTTGTTGCGTGGTGCTGATGACGGCGGCGTTTGTGATCGACCGGCAGATGACCTTTGTGATGCATAAGAACCTCGGTTTCGATAAGGAGCAGGTGCTTGTGATCCATAACCCGACCTGGGACAGGACGTTCACAGTAAACACGCGGGACCGGCTCTATGCCTTCGCGCGTACGTTGCCGGCGGTGACGGGCTATTCCAGCATGACCGGTGGACTGACGGGTAACGGCAATACGAATGGGTTCAAGTTGAACGGGAAACAGGAGTGGATGAAGCAGATAGCGGTGGACTTTGGGTATTTCGATCTGCTGAAGTTGCCCATCGTGGAGGGGAGAGGATTTTCGAGGGACTATGCCATGGATACGGCGAAAAAGGTGCGGGCCTGCGTCGTCAACGAGACGCTTTGGAAGATGTTAGGTCCCGAAGCGAAACTGGGGGTGTATAATGTAGGGCTTTACGGCACGATCATCGGGGTGGTAAAGGACTATAATTTTGAAAGCCTGACCAAGAAGATCGAGCCGCAGCAGCATACGCTGGCGACCCGGGGGGTATCCGATTTCCTTTTCAAGGTGCGGCCCGGACAGATGCCGGCGACGATCGGCGCTTTCGAATCCGAGTGGAAGAAGGTGACCCAGAATTATCCGTTCTCGTATACTTTCCTCGACGCCTCGATCGCGCAGATGTATGAGGCGGACATGCGCGGGCAGCGGGCGATGCGGACGGCCAGCCTTTTTGCCATCGTGATCGCCTGTATGGGATTGTTCGGACTGAGCGCCATCGCCGCGGCCAATCGGGTGAAGGAGATCGGCATCCGGAAGGTGCTCGGGGCGAGTGTGTCCGGGTTGGTGAGGATGCTGGCGATGGGTTTTGTGTCGATGGTTGCGCTGTCGATCCTGATCGCCGTGCCGTTGGCGTGGTGGATGATGAATAAGTGGTTGGAGGATTTTGCTTATCGGATCACGATCCAATGGTGGATGTTTGGGCTGGTGGGGTTACTGTCGATCGTGATCGCGCTGGTGACGGTGAGTTTCCAGGTGGTGAGGGCGGCAAGGGCGAATCCCGTGGAGGCATTGCGGAGTGAATGATCGATTATGAATTGATATTAAGGAACGTCGGAAGGCATGTCGTGTTGGATGAGGAGGAGACGGGCTATTTTATTTCCCTTTTGAAGATGCGGCGGTTGTCGCGGAAGGGGGTGTTGCTGCGCGAGGGGCAGGCTTGCAAGTATTTTTATTATGTCCATTCGGGAACGTTGCGGGCATTCTGCCAGGATGCCCGCGGGCGGGAGTCGACCATCATGTTTGCGCCGATGGACTGGTGGGTGACGGATATGTATTGTTTTTTGAATAGGCGGAAGGCCATGATGACGATCGAGGCGTTGGAGGAAAGCGAGGTGTTCCAGATGAGCCGGGCGCAGTTCGACGAGTTGCTGGAGCGATCGCCGAAGTTCGAGCGGTGGTTTCGGGTGTTGATGCAAAACGCGTATACGCGGGAGCAGTTGCGGGCCATCGATAATCTGTCCCTGTCGGTAGAGGAACGGTATGTCTCGTTTGTGAAGAAGTATCCAGCTATCGCTAGTAAGGTGACGAAGAAGCAAATTGCTTCGTATCTGGGGGTTACGCCGGAGTTTTTGAGTGGCATCGTTGCGAAACTTAAGAAAGTTTAAGATTTGCTGTGGGGCGTTGCGCGTTCTTTGCCTAGCGGACCACAGGTTCGCTGGCCGAAGGCCCATAATAAGCCGTGCACCGGGATGGGTTATTTTTGGCTGTAACCCGAGACCGGTGCGCAAATATTATTTATGCTTATACTTATTGCCGGGCCGTATCGAAGCGGCACTAATGATGATCCGGAGTTGATGCGGCAGAATTTAGCGCGGCTGGAGGCGGTGGCGCTCGAGGTATTCCGGCTGGGGCATCTGCCGATGATCGGGGAGTGGGCTGCGTTGCCGCTGATGCGGATGGCCGGGTCGCAGGTTCCCGGGGATGCGGTGTGGGAGTCGATCCAGTATCCCGTGGCGCATAGCCTGCTCGAGAAGTGTGATGCGGTATTTCGGATCGAGGGGGCTTCGAAGGGGGCCGACCAGGATGTGCGGATCGCGCAGGAGCGCGGGTTGCCGGTGTATCGCCGGATGGAGGATATCCCCAAAAAATAAAGCGGAGTCGAAGACTCCGCTTTATTTTCTTTTTTTATTGTTGATGCGGGAGCAGCTGCATGAGGGTCTGCAGGCTATTTTTTTGCTGGTCCGCCATTCTTAGCTCGACCGTCGTCTCCATCGTGCTGCCATGCACGTGGGCCGAAGTAAAGCTCAGCATATCGAAGAGCCCGAGGATGACCTGGGCCTGTTGATTCTTTTGCGACCCGGACATAACGGGCTTCAGGAACTCCGAGATGGCCTTGATATCGATGGCAAGCGCAAACGGGCTTTCCTTGACCTCCTCGGTCAACAGCCGGCTGGAGCCGCGGCCGGGTTTGCTGAAGTAGTCGTCGGCGGCCTGTTGATTGGGCGCGAGGACATAGGTGTCGTCATGGATCGCATAGGCGCGTTTCCATTTGCCGAGCAAGCTTTTGGCGGTGTCCGTGGCCGGTGCATTGGGATCTTTTATGAGGTGGATCACGCTGTTGACCTTATCAAATGCCGCTTTATCCTTTACTGTGAATATGAAAAAGAAGTCGGGTGTTCCGAGCCGGGGTTTCCCGAGCGAGTCGGTCGCCGGCTCCGGCGCTTTCCCGTTGTCGATGGCGGCGATGACGATATCACCCTTGAAGGCTGCGAAGATGTCCGATGTCTTGAGGCCGGATTTTGCCAGCACCGAATCCAGCATATGGAGCGATTTCCCCTTTTGTATGACCTGCATCATATTCAGATAGCTTTCCATATCCAGGTGAAGGGTGGCCAGTCCCAACAGGTTGCCCGGAGGGAGATGTTCGACGAGGGCGGTCTTCATAGGCCGGCCTCCAAAATCAAGTTTTCCTATCGAATCGTAGATCACCCGGGTGCGATAGGTGATCTTGCCCGCGTCGAACCGGAGGGCGCCTACCGTGCGGGCGAAATTATTTTTCATTTGTTCAGAGGCTTTCAGGAACGCCGGATTCATTGGCGGCCGCGCTACCTGCATCATGGTCGTTGCGAAACCCAGGCCTGCATTCATGCGGGTGTAGAGGTGGAAGTCCGCGTCGTCGGCAAAACCTTCCCGGAAGAAATTATCGGTGACATAGGGGCTGTTGTCGAATCCTTTCAGGGCGGCTACTGCCTTGCGGGCCGCCGCGAGCATGTACTTGTGAATGGCGACCTCACCGGAGGGCCGGGTGTCGGTCTTGGTAGCCCCGGTAGCGACGGGCGCCTTTACAAAGGTCATGACCATCACCTTGTCATTCCAGGCCAGGGTTGTCTTCTCCAGGGTGGCGGTACGGGGTTTGCCCGGGTGGATGACCAAATTGCTGTTGGTGGTGTTCGGCTTGTTGCCTTCCCTGAGGAGTTTGATCAATTTTGCCGAGTCGGACACGGCAAAAAGAACGGTGGTATACTGCGGGCTATCCGGTTTGGTGGTGTTGGACTGCGCGATAAGGACACCCGGACCGGCATCGACGCCTGCCTGTGCCGGGTCGGAGAGATAGTTCACCAGCTTCTGCAGATCATCCTTTTTCGGCGCTACCGCGGAAAGGGATTTCCAGTCGATGTTGGTGGACAGCTTGCTGAAGTTGATGTGGAAGACTTTGTCCGCATCCGCGGGAATGTGACGGTAGAGCGGGTTGTCGGCGGACTGGGCATGGACGAGGTTACTGAACAGGGTTGCGATCAGGAATGCCGAAAGGCGGGGGATTTTCATGGTTAATGTTTAATGGAGCTCAAAGTACAAAATTTTCAAAAGTCAGCGAGACCTGCTCGCCCGTGTAAAGGTTCTTTTGTTTTACCGTACGGGTAGCCAGTTCTTCGCTGCCGAGGATAACGACGTAGTGGGCGCCTTTCTTATCCGCGTATTTGAATTGTTTGTCGAATTTGGCCGATTCGTGATAGAGTTCGGCGGAGATTCCTTTCGCCCTGAGTTGCTGCATGAGGCCGAAGGCGGCTTTTGCTTCTGCTTCGCCGAGGTTGAAGAAGAGGTATTCGATGGGGTTGTCGATGCCGGTGGGGAAGAGCTGGAGTTCTTCCATGACATCATAGATGCGGTCGACGCCGAAGCTGATGCCCACGCCGGGGATGCCCGGGACGCCGAAGGTGCCCGTGAGGTCGTCATAGCGGCCGCCGCCGCCGATGCTGCCCATCTGGACGCCGAGGGCTTTCACCTCGAAGATCGCGCCGGTGTAGTAGTTGAGGCCGCGGGCGAGGGTGAGGTCGACGACGAGGTCCGGGGCGCCGGGGTAGGAGAGAATGGTTTCCAGCTCGGCGATGCCGGTGGCGCCGGTCTGGTTGCCGGCTCCGAAAAGGGTTTTCAGGGTGGTGAGTTTTTCCGCGTTCGAGCCGCTGAGGGCGAGGTATTGTTCGATGACCCTGACCTGGTCGAGGTTGAGGCCGCGGTCGACGAGTTCCGCCTTGACCTTTTCGATGCCTATTTTATCCAGCTTGTCGATGGCGACGGTGATGTCCACCATTTTGTCGGCGCCGCCGCAGACTTCCGCCAGGGCGGCCAGGATCTTCCGGTTGTTGATGTGGATCTCGACTTTTATTCCCAGTTTCCCGAAGGCGGTGGCGTAGATGCTGGCCAGTTCGACCTCGTTGATAAGGGAGTAGCTGCCGACGACGTCTGCGTCGCATTGATAGAATTCGCGGTAGCGGCCTTTCTGAGGGCGATCGGCCCGCCACACGGGTTGCATTTGATAACGCCGGAACGGGAATGTCAGCTGGGTATGGTTCATGGCTACGAAGCGGGCGAAGGGGATCGTCAGATCGTAGCGAAGGGCGCGTTCCGTAAGTGCGGTGTCGTTCTTTCCGGTGAGGACCTTTTCGAAGGCTGTTTTTGCCTTTTCGATGTTTTTGGGATCGCCGAGGCCGTTGTTGAGAATTTTAAAGATCAACTTATCTCCCTCCTCCCCATATTTTCCCATGAGGGTGTCGAGGTTTTCCATGGCGGGGGTTTCGAGGGGTTGGTAGCCATAGGTTTCGAAGACGGCGCGGATGGTATCGAAGATGTGGCGCCGTTTGCGGACGGTGGATGGGTCGAAGTCTCTTGTGCCTTGGGGAAGCGTGGGTTTGTTCTTGCTCATGCGAATTAGTTAGTGGGTGGGCCGGATGGATGTAGCGGCCTGACTGTATTTGGCGACGATGCTTTCTGCGGCGGCGTCGATCATTTTGTATACTTCGTGATAGCCCGGTTCGGGTCCGTACCAGGGGTCGGGGACGTCTTCGTCTTTGCCCGGATGGACCTCGTTCATCAGGAGTTCGACTTTGGAGGGGTCAAATTTGGGACCGGCTATGCGGCGCATATCGTCTATGACGTCGCCGGCCATGGCGTATATTTTGTCAAAGCGTTGAAAGTCAGCGGCCGTGAAGCGGCGGGCACGTTGACGGCTGATGTCGAGGCCGTTGTGGCGGGCTACTTTTTGCGAGAGGTGATGGGGGGCTTCGCCGACGTGGTAGCCGTTGGTGCCGGCGCTGTCGATGGTCCAGTTGAGGCCGGCGGCGCGGGCTTTTTCTTCGAGGATGCCTTCCGCCAGGGGGCTGCGGCAGATGTTGCCGAGGCAGACCATGAGAAAGGAGGACGGGGAAGATTTTTCCATGGGCGCGAAGGTACGGAATCCGGCGGTTCAGGGGCGGGGGCCTCAGTGTGCGGCGAGGGTGACGGGGATGTTGGTGAGGTGTCCGTCATTGATGGCGACGACGGTGCCCTGGTTATAGAGAAGGGCGGAGAAGGTGGCGGAAACAGAAGGATGGGTGAGCCGCCTGTGGCAGCTCTGTTCGTGAATGGTTAATATCGGACCTTCGGTCGAACCGCCTCCGGCGGTTCCTGCAGTTTGTGGTGTGAAGGAAGTTACAAATTTTTGCGCAAAGGAGGGGAAAAGGGCGGCAGAATTGTGGAATGAGGGTGGGCGGCGCATCTATTTTAGCGGTAACAGCGTGTATTTTAATGAATGCGGATGGCTGTTTTTAAGGTTATTTGCTTAATTTGCCCGGCCAAGAGTTGCGAGCCGGGCGTAACTAAAATAAATTAGAAAAAAATGGCAAACGAGCATCCTGAAGCTTCGAAAGGGGGGCCGGGGCCGGACGAAACCGGAGGGGCAACGATGCCCTATGTGGAGCGGAGCCGGAAGAAATCGTATGAATTGAGGCGCGCCATCCTGGATTACGGAATGGGAGTGATCATCTTCGTCATCGGGATCGTTCTCCTGGTGGCGCCGAAGTTGGGACTGTCGGTACAGATCGATGATACGATGCGTTATTCAATGGGGGGGCTGTTCCTGCTGTATGGGGGATTCCGGATATACCGCGGAAGGCAGAAAAATTACTATAACAATTAATGGACGGGTATTTCCGGTAATATATGATGGGTATTGGTAAAGGCATTCTGATCGGCATTGTTGTTTGTACACTATTGGGCGGCTGCGCCAGTAAGCAGCCCAAGGTGGCGCAGGAGACGGCTACGAGCGGGACGATCCATATCAGTGTCGACGAGTCGTTCAAGCCTGTGATCGACTCGCAAATCAAAGTGTTCGAGTCCTCTTTTCCCAACGTTCACATTATCGCCGATTACCGGTCGGAAGCGCAGTGTTTGCGGGACCTGACCACGGATAGCACGAGGCTGATCCTGGTGACCCGGGGGCTGACGCCGGAGGAGGGAAATTTCTATAACGACTCCTTTCATGTCCGGCCGACGTTTGGCGTCCTGGCCTTTGATGCGATAGCCGTGATCGTGAATAAGGAGTCGAAGGACTCCATTTTCGAGATGAAGGATCTGCAGAGTATGTTGAGTGGGGCGGACACGAAGCATTTGCCGGTGATGGACGGGGTATCGGCGACGAGTACGGTTCGATACGCAATGGATTCGATCCTTGGGGGGAAGCCGTTGGGGAAGAATGTGACGGCGGCCCGGAGCAGTGAAGACGTGATCAATTATGTGGCAAATAATCCCCGCGCTGTGGGATTTATCGGTGCAGGCTGGATTGCTGACAGGAATGACCCCGGCGATACGAGCTTCAATAAGAACGTGATAGTAGCGGCTGTGCGGTGTAAAGGCTGCCTTGGCCAGACCTATGTCAGACCCTATCAGGCAAATATTGCGCTGCAGCGGTATCCACTGGTGCGGAGTTTGTATTACATCCTAAAAGAGAATTTCAGTGGAGTGGGGAACAATTTTGTCAATTTTCTGCAGTATGAACGCGGACAATTGATCTTTAGCAAGGCTTATTTATGGCCGGCGGGAATGCATTTCGAGATCAGGGATGTTCAAATGACCAAGTAACTACGGAAAAAAGCAGAATATTAATTTCACAAAAGTTTAAACCAGATTTCAATAAATTTACACACTTCTAAACAACGACTACGTAATGAAGAACAAGATGCGAATCGGCTTTCTACTGGTGGCAAGCGTTGCAGGTCTCTGCAATATGGCATTAGCTCAGACGGTGGAGCAGGGGAAGCAATTCCTCTATTATCAGCGTTATAAGAGCGCTAACGACGTGTTTGACAAGATCCTGGCTGGGAATCCCAATAATATAGATGCGGTTTACTGGAAAGGGCAGACCCTTTTGGCGCAGCATGACTCGATCGCCGCGGGCGATCTCTATTCCAAGGCTTTGCAGACGAATGGCAATGCGCCGATGCTGCTGGCGGGAATGGGTGGTGTGGAATTGAGGCTGGGCAAGAACCAGGATGCGAAACAGCGTTTCGAGACGGCGATCAGCCTGACCAAGGGGAAGGATATCAACGTGCTGGATGCGGTTGCGGACAATAATATCGATGCCCGGAGCGGGGATGCGCAATATGCCATCGAGAAGCTGACCCTGGCGACCCAGCAAAAGAATTTTCACAATGCGGAGACCTATGTGCTGATGGGCGATGCTTACCGGAAGCTGATCGATGGTGGTAATGCCGTACAGTCTTATCAGAAGGCGCTGACGATCGATCCGAAGCTGGCTGAGGCGAAGTATAAGATCGGGAAGATCTATGAGACGCAGAAGAACTGGGAGTTCACTCTTCCGGCCTACCAGGACGCCGTCCAAATGGACCCGAACTATGCGCCGGCTTACTATGCCTTATACACCTATTATTTCGAGCATGGTGATCTCGAGAAGACAACGGACTTCCTGAACAAATATGTTGCAGTGGCCGACCAGACGCCGTCGCTGAAATATGATCAGACGGCGCTGCTGTATGTGGCCAAGAAATATGATGAAGGTATTGCCGCTTCGAAGGCTGCGGTGCAGGCAGAAGGGGACAAGGTTTACCCCAAGTATTACCTGCTGCTGGCTCTTTGCTATGACGGCAAGAATGACAGTGTCAATGCCAAGCAGAATCTGAATCTGTATTTCCAGAAGCAGAAGCCGGAAGAGATCATTGCGAGTCAATATGCCTTCCAGGGTAAGGTGCTGACGCGTTTTCATGAGGATAGCGTGGCGGCGATCGCTGCGTATATGAAGGCGATCAATATGGACACGGTGCTGAAGAATAAGCTGGATATTATCAAGGAGGCGGCTAATTCCTCCAAGGCACTGGGAGCCAAGGGCGCTTATGCGTACTGGCTTGGCGTGCAATACCCCTATCTCCCGAACGCGAATCAGAACGATCTTTACAACTGGGGTTTTGCGAACTACTCCGCAGGCAATTATCAGGCGGCGGACAGTATCTTCTGCGGGCTTTATGAGACGAAGTATCCGAACGAAATATTCGGTTATCTATGGTGTAAGAACTCCGCGCTTGCGTTGGATGATTCAGTCTGGACGAAGGGGCTGCCGATAGAGGCTTATCAAAAGCTGGGCGCGATCGCCCGGAGCCTGGATTCTACGGCCAAGGCGGCGAACAGCGGGGATTCCGTCAAGTATAAGCGATATGTCGTGGAGTCCTATTCTCAGCTGGCAGGTTATTACAATAACCAGAAGAAAGACAAGGAAACGGCGATCTTTTACCTTGATCAGTGGATCGCGGTGGACCCGGCGGATCCGAATCCGAGAAAATTCAAGGAGATCCTGAGCCGCAAGCCCGTGGCACCGGCCAGACCGGCGGCGGGTGCAAAGAAGACCGGGGCGAAGTAACCGTAAGTACGTAATAAATAATTGACAATAAGGAGGCCGGCGCGAATTAAATAGTCGCGCCGGTCTCTTTTTTTTGCTTGGAAATCCGGAATGCTGGCTTATTTTTGCCGGTGAAATCCTTTATTATGGACATCACCCTACTGCAAGTAGCAACCCCCAGTCTGAATAATTCCTCCAGTTATTTTCCGATAGGTGTCCAACTTTTGTTCGCGCTTGGCTTTGTAGGCGCAGTCCTTGGCGTGACCCATCTGCTGGGCCCCAAGCGGAAGACTGCGGAGAAACTCCAGAACTTTGAAAGCGGTATTGAAGCTGTCGGGAATGCGCGGCATCCGATGGCCATTAAATATTTCCTGGTAGCTATTCTGTTTGTGCTTTTTGACGTGGAAGTCATCTTTTTTTACCCCTACGCTGTAAATTTCCGGGGATTGGGGTGGAGCGGCTTCGTTGAGGTGTTATTGTTCGTTGGCTTTTTTCTTGCAGGTTTTATATATATTCTGAAGAAAGGAGCGTTGACTTGGGAAGACTAGCGAGCGCGAGCGAAGCTAGGGAGCGAGGAGGACTGGGCACGAGCGATAGCGAAGGGCCCGAACGAGCGGGTCCGTGGCGGAGCAGGACCGGCGAAGTTCTGAGCAGGTCCGACGAAGCTCGTAGTGTGATAACATTAAATATTTTGAGTATATGGCACGTCCGGTAAGGTTCAATATTCATCCCATTCAGGCCGATGTTAAAGATAACATCAGCCTTGCCAATATGCCCGAGGGTTATACGGGCGAGGGCTTTTTTACTACCAATCTTAGCAGTGTGGTGGGGTTGGCCCGGAAGAATTCCATTTGGCCGATGCCTTTTGCGACTTCCTGTTGTGGTATCGAGTTCATGGCGACCATGGCGAGTCACTACGATCTGGCGCGATTTGGTGCCGAGCGGCTGGGTTTTTCGCCGCGGCAGTGCGATCTGCTGATGGTGATGGGGACGATCGCCAAGAAGATGGGACCGATCGTCAAGCAGGTCTATCTGCAGATGGCGGAGCCCCGTTGGGTGATGGCGGTTGGCGCCTGTGCGAGCAGCGGCGGGATCTTCGATACTTATTCGGTGTTGCAGGGGATCGATCAGGTCGTACCGGTAGACGTTTATGTTCCCGGTTGTCCTCCGCGGCCGGAGGCTATCCTTGACGGGTTCATGCGGATCCAGGATCTTGTAGGGCAGGAGAGCATCCGTCGCCGGAATGGCGAGCAATACAAGGGCCTTTTGCAGAGTTACGGGATCCAGTAAGAAAAAAATTTGGGCCGGCCTGAAGGGCCGGCCGTTACAATATGGCATTAACCAACGAAACGATCAAGGATCGGCTTATAGCTAAGTTTGGCGAGCAGCTTTCCCACTTTGAAGAGCCGTATGGCTTACTGACCTTCGAGGCGCCCAAGGACCTCAATTTAAAAGTGATGCAGTTCCTTTTCGATGACGAGGAGCTGCGGTTCCAATTTCTGACGGATCTGACAGCGGTGCATTATCCTGACCAGAGCGGGCGGGAGATTGCCGTTGTTTATCACCTGCATAATCTTACCGATAATATTCGTTTACGATTCAAGGTATTTACGGGGAGCGAGAAGCCGGATGTGTTTACGGCGACGCAATTGTATTCTTCCGCGAATTGGATGGAGCGGGAGACGTATGATTTTTTCGGGGTGAACTTTGTCGGTCACCCGAATCTGAAGCGGATTTTGAACGTGGATGAGATGGAGTATTTCCCGTTGAGGAAGGAGTTTCCGTTGGAAGATCAGACGCGCATAGATAAAGACGACGCGATGTTCGGGCGGGGGCCGTTGCCGGCAGGAGAGGGAACCAAATAAAAAGTAAACACATGAGCACAGAGCACCACATAAAATTACCGGAAGGCAGTATCGAGAAGACTACGACGACGCTGAACCTGGGGCCGACGCACCCGGCGACGCACGGGGTATTTCAGAATATCCTGGAGCTGGATGGGGAGCGGATCGTTTCGGCCGAGCAGACGGTGGGGTATATTCACCGGGCGTTCGAGAAGCTGGCTGAGCGGAGGCCGCTGTACCAGATAACGACGCTCACAGACCGGTTGAACTACTGTTCGTCTCCTATCAATAATATGGGCTGGCATCTGACGTGTGAGAAGCTGTTGGGGGTGAAGACGCCGAAGCGGGTGGATTATCTGCGGGTGATCATCATGGAGCTGGCGCGGATCTCGGACCACCTGATCTGTAATTCGGTGGTTGGGGTGGATTCGGGCGCGTTTACGGGCTTTTTGTACGTTATGCAGTACCGGGAGTTGATCTATGAGATCTACGAAGAAGTTTGTGGAAGCCGGCTGACGACGAATATGGGGCGGATCGGCGGGTTCGAGCGGAATTTTACCGCGGCCGCGTGGGAGAAGCTGGAGAGGTTCATGGCTGAGTATCCGGCGGTGCTGAAGGAGTTCGAGAATCTGTTCACGAGAAACCGCATTTTTATGGAGCGGACGATCGGGGCGGGACCGATAAGTGCGGAACGGGCATTGAATTATGGCTTTACGGGTCCGAATTTACGGGCGGCGGGAGTGGACTATGACGTTCGCGTGCATACGCCGTATTCTTCCTATGAGGATTTTGAGTTCGAGATCCCTGTGGGGTCGACGGGTGACTGTTATGACCGGTTCCTGGTGCGTAATGGTGAGATGTGGCAGTCGCTGCGGATCATCGAGCAGGCGTACCGGAAGGTCCAGGATATGAAGGGGGCGGATGCGGATGTTTATCATGCGGATGCGCCTGAATATTACCTCCCGGCGAAGAAAGATGTGTACACGAAGATGGAGGCGTTGATCTGGCATTTCAAGATCGTGATGGGTGAGACGGAGATCCCGCCGGGTGAGGTCTATCAGTCGGTGGAAGGCGGGAATGGAGAAGTTGGATATTATCTGATCTCGGATGGTGGGCGGACGCCATACCGGCTGCATTTCCGGAGGCCTTGTTTTATTTATTACCAGGCGTATTCGGAGTTGACGGCGGGGGCGATGTTGAGTGATGCTATTATTGTTATGAGTTCATTGAACCTGATTGCGGGGGAGATGGATGCTTAAGTTTGATATTTATGGTAAAGTTTTCAGACGAGAAGTTAAAGAAGGTTGACGAGATCATCGCGCGGTATCCGGCGGGGAAGCAGAAGAGTGCGTTGTTGCCTATTCTGCATCTGGCGCAGGAGGAGTTCGGGGGTTGGCTGAGTGTGGAGACGATGGATTATGTGGCGACGATCCTGAAGATCGAGCCGATAGAGGTGTATGAGGTGGCTACCTTCTATTCGATGTATAATCTGAAGCCTGTGGGCAGGTACATGTTCGAGGTGTGTCAGACGGGTCCGTGCATGCTGCGGGGGTCCGATGACATCATCGTCTATATCAAGAAGAAGCTGGGGATCGGGGTTGGGGAGACGACGCCGGACGGGTTGTTCACGCTGAAGACGGTGGAGTGCCTTGGGGCGTGTGGTTATGCGCCGATGATGCAGCTGGGCAAGCATTTCCGGGAGCATTTGACACCGGAGAAGGTGGATGCGATCATCGATGAGTGCAGGAGGACGGCGGCGGCGAATAATTAGTGATATGAGTAAGAAGGCCTTTTTTGTGATGTTGTATTGTTTGGCCGGGGCGGGTTTGCTGATGGCCGGTGTGGGTTTGTTTGTGCCCACGAAGACGGAGAAGGCGATCTGTGGGGTGCTGGCGATCACGTTCCTGTTGTCGGTGGCGATACAGCTTGTACTTGTCAAAAGGAACCCACAGTGGTTTGGAGAGAAGAAACCAGGATATAAGAATCTATAAGTTCTATAGTTATGGGTAGAAAGTTATTATTAGAGAAGGCTGGAGTTCCGGGGATCCGCGGGTACGAGGTGTACCGGCGCGAAGGTGGATATGCGAGTGTGGAGAAAGCGCTGAAGAATATGACGCCCGACCAGGTGACTGAGGAAGTGAAGAAGAGCGGGCTGAGAGGCCGGGGCGGCGCGGGTTTTCCGACGGGGATGAAGTGGAGCTTTCTGGCGAAACCGGAAGGGGTGCCGCGTTACCTTGTTTGTAATGCGGATGAGTCCGAGCCGGGGACGTTCAAGGACCGCTATTTAATGGAGTTTTTGCCGCATCTGCTCATCGAGGGACTGATCGTTTCGTCCTATGCGCTTGGCAGCAAGGCGACCTATATCTATATCCGGGGTGAGTATGCGTGGATACCGGAGATCCTGGAGGCGGCGATAGAAGAGGCCCGGGCGGCAGGATTTATCGGGAAGAATATCCTGGGCACCGGATTCGAGTGTGAAATCTATGTTCATCGTGGTGCTGGTGCCTATATCTGCGGCGAAGAGACGGCACTGATCGAGTCGCTGGAAGGGAAGCGGGGTAATCCGCGGATCAAGCCGCCATTCCCTGCCGTGAAGGGGGTTTGGGATTGTCCGACGGTGGTGAATAATGTGGAGACATTGGCGGCTGTAGTGCCGATCATTAATATCGGAGGAGAGGAGTATGCGAAGATCGGCGTGGGTAAGTCGACGGGGACGAAGTTGCTGTCGGCTTGCGGGAATATCAATAAGCCGGGGGTGTATGAGATAGATATGACCATCAGCGTGGAAGAGTTTATTTATTCGGATGAATATTGCGGGGGGATCGCGAATGGGAAGCGGCTGAAGGCTTGTATCCCGGGTGGTTCTTCCGTGCCCATTTTGCCGGCGAATTTGCTGTTGAAGACGGTGAAGGGGGAGAAGCGGATGATGAATTACGAGAGTCTTGCGGATGGTGGATTTCCGAAAGGGTCGATGATGGGTTCGGGTGGATTTATCGTGCTGGATGAGGATCAGTGTGTGGTGAAGCATACGCTGACGCTCGCGCGGTTCTACCGCCATGAGAGCTGTGGACAGTGTTCGCCCTGCCGGGAAGGGACGGGATGGATGGAGAAGATCCTGAAGAATATCGAGATGGGTAAGGGGAAGAAGAGTGATATCGATCTGCTTTGGGATATTCAGCGGAAGATAGAGGGGAATACGATCTGTCCGTTGGGGGATGCGGCGGCGTGGCCGGTTGCGGCGGCGATCAGGCATTTCAGGGATGAGTTTGAGTGGCATGTGGATAATCCGCAGGAATGTTTGGTTAGGAATTATGGGTTGGCGCACTATGCGGACCCGTTGGAGGTGGTGGCCCCGGCGTAGGTAGACGATGTGAGACGAAACGATTGGAATGAGCCCAATAAAGGATGTTGCGATCAGGAATTTCAAGTCCCTGCGGGAGGTGGGGATCGGCGACTGCCGGAGGGTGAATTTGTTTATTGGGGGAATGGGTAGTGGGAAGACGAATTTGTTGGAAGCGTTGAGTCTTTTTGCCGTGGACAGGGCGTATAGTGATTTTTTCACGTTTGTGAGGTACGAATGCGGCAAAAAAAACCTGTTCAGTTTGTTCTTTGATGGAGATGGCAGCAGGCCGATAGAGGTGACCGTTAACGGGAATACGGAAATGCTTGGAAAGCTGGATTTTCGGGAGGAGGAGTACCGGCTGGATTTCAGCAGTGAATTTGCGAGCTTTACCGTTCCGGGCAATGATACCGTCGTTGGCAATTGGAAGTTACGCGAGACGGCGCCGGGAGGAGGCTATTTATCCGAAGTGAAGCGATATGGTTATGGAATAAGCCCGTATAACCTTGTTTCCTATATGGACAAGAGTATACCCGATGGATTTCACCTCAACTACCTTCGTGGTTTTCCGGAGGTAGCCGAAGAGATCCGTGGGTTGTTCAAGGAGTTTGCCGGAGCGGAGTTGTATTACAATGTGGGGGATGAGCATTATTTTTTGTTCAAGTGGATGAAGGATGATGGTTCGGCGTTTGTCATGCCTTATAAGAATGCGCCGGAAAGTTTGCTGAGGCTTGTTTTTTATAAAATGGCGATGAAGATCAATAAAAACAGCATCTTGCTGTTTGAAGAGCCGGAGACGGGCCTTGGGAGTGAGTGTTTGAAAAGGCTGGCGGCGGATATGGGAAGTATTGAGGAATGCGGGAATCAGTTGTTTGCTACGACGAAGAGTTATTTTCTTGTGGAGGAGTTGTGGGGAAGATTGGGTGAGGAAGGGATGAGCGTGTATTTGACGGAGAGGGAAAGGTGGACGGGGGAGACGGTGGTGAGGAAGTTGAGGGGTGAGGAGGTGCACCAATATAATGCAGAAATTAATGAGTTGAATAAATAGGACGAGCCAAAAATTATAAACCATTTGACAATGGCTGAAGAAAAGAAGTTATTCAAGGTTACGATCGATAATATCACGGTGGAAGTGGAGCCGGGGACGAGCATTTTGCAGGCGGCCCGGAAGATCGGCGGGGATGTTGCGCCGCCGGCGATGTGTTATTATACGAAGCTGAAAGGCAGTGGTGGGAAATGCCGGACCTGTCTGGTAGAGGTTGCCGCGGGTAGTACCGCGGACCCCCGGCCGATGCCGAAGCTGGTGGCTTCCTGCCGTACGAATGTGATGGATGGGATGGTGGTGAAGAATATCACGAGCGAGAAGGTGATCGACGCGCGGAATGGGGTTGTCGAGATGTTGCTGATCAACCACCCGCTGGACTGTCCGATCTGCGACCAGGCGGGAGAGTGTCATCTGCAGGATCTTTCGTATGAGAATGGAAAGCCGGGAACGCGGTATGAGTTTGCGCGCCGGACATTCGAGAAGCACGACCTGGGTCCGTACATCCAGCTGCATATGACGCGTTGTATCCTTTGCTACCGTTGCGTGTTCACCGCGGATCAGCTGACGAACAAGCGGGTGCATGGGGTGCTGGATCGCGGGGATCATTCGGAGATCGCGACGTACATTCAAAAGTCGTTGGATAATGATTTTATCGGGAATATCATCGATGTGTGCCCGGTGGGTGCGCTGACGGATAAGACGTTCCGGTTCAAGAACCGGGTATGGTTCCTGAAGCCCGTGGATGCGCACCGCGAGTGCAGCAACCCGAATTGCAAGGGGCATGTGACGCTGTGGTACCGGGGTGACGAGGTGTTCCGGGTGACGGCGAGGAAGGATCAGTGGGGTGAGGTGACGGATTGGATCTGTAATGAGTGCCGGTTTGAAAAGAAGAAGACGAGCGATTGGGTCATCGAGGGACCGACGAAGGTTTCGCGGCATAGTGTGATCTCACAAGGTCATTATGTCGGAGTGGAGCGGCCGCAGGAGGTGTTGTATGATGTGCTGGATGGAAGGAAGCCGAAGTTGCTGATGGATATCCATTCGGTGAGTGAGGTGAATCGGCCGGAGGTCGATTTGAGCAAGATCCAGGGGCCATCGCATTCTACGGACTTTGAGGCGCATGTGGCGAGGGGATTGGACGCGACGAGTTCTGCTGGTAATCCGTGGGATGACGGTAAGGAGAAGAAGTAGGTCTTATTTATAAATATATCGAGCGATGCATCTAACGTTATTGGCTTTTGACTGGGTATTATTATTAGAGAAGGCAGTTTTGATCCTGATCATTATCAGTGTGTCGCTGCTGGTGGCCATGTATGAGACCTGGGGGGAACGGAAGGTGGCGGCTTTTATGCAGGACCGGCGGGGGCCGAACCGGGCGGGGCCCGGGGGGCTTTTTCAGCCGTTGGCCGATGGGTTGAAGTTGTTTATGAAGGAGGAGATCATTCCGCTGTCCTCGTCGCGGATGCTGTTCGTGTTGGGCCCGGGGCTGGCGATGCTGACGGCGATGATGACGAGTGCGGTAGTGCCGTGGGGGAGTCATTTTCATCTTTTTGGGCGGGATATTGCTTTGCAGATCGCTGATGTGAATATCGGCATCCTTTATATTTTCGGCGTGGTGAGCATGGGGGTGTATGGGATCATGATCGGGGGGTGGGCGTCGAACAATAAGTTCTCGTTGCTGGCGGCTATCCGCGGGGCTTCGCAGATCATTTCGTATGAGCTGGCGATGGGGCTTTCGATCATCGCCCTGCTGATGATCACCGGGTCGCTGAGTTTGAAGACTATCGTGGAGCAGCAGATGACGGGTCACTATTATGTGCTGTTGCAGCCGCTGGGTTTTCTGATCTTTCTGATCTGTGCGTTTGCGGAGTGTAATCGGACGCCGTTTGATCTGTCTGAGGCGGAGAATGAGCTGAACTTTGGGTATCACCAGGAGTATTCGTCGATGAAGCTGGGTTTTTACCTGTTTGCGGAGTATGTGAATATGTTTATCAGCAGTGCGGTGATGTCGACGTTGTACTTTGGGGGATATGATATTCCTTTTGTGAATGATGCGGCGCTGGTCCAATCCTGGGGGCAGAACCCGGTGGCGATCCTGCAGGTGGTGTGTTTGTTCCTGAAGATCCTCATCTTTATCTTCTTCTTTATGTGGGTACGTTGGACGATCCCGAGGTTCCGGTATGATCAGCTGATGCGGTTGGGGTGGCATGTGTTGATCCCGCTGGCGTTATTTAATATGCTGGCGACCGGGGCGTTTATATTATGGAGGGGATAAAATTGGTGAATTGAGTTGAGAAAAATACTTTTGCGCATTCTCAGGGCAGCGATGCAGCGGGGAGTGCGACGTTAAAAAATAAGAATATGCAACCATTAACAAGCCGGGCGAAGGCGGTAGACCGTAAGCCGATGAATCTGTGGGAGCGGATGTATATCCCGGCGATTGCGAAGGGTATGTCGATCACTTTTGGGCATATGTTCAAGAAAAAGCCGACAGTGAATTATCCGGAGAAGAAGCGGCCGTTCAGTCCTGTTTTCCGCGGGCTGCATGTGCTGAACAGGGATGAGGAGGGGCGTGAGCGTTGCACGGCCTGCGGGCTTTGCGCTGTCGCTTGTCCGGCAGAGGCGATCACGATGGAGGCGGCTGAGCGGCTACCGAGTGAGGAGAATCTGTACCGGGAAGAGAAGTATGCGGCGAAGTATGAGATCAATATGCTCCGGTGTATCTTCTGCGGGCTTTGTGAAGAGGCCTGCCCGAAGGATGCCATTTATTTGTCGGAGACGTTTGCGCCGTCGAATTATACGCGGAAGGGGTTTATTTATGGGAAGGAGGAGCTTCTTATTCCTAACCCAGTGACACAGCCGGAGGAGTTTGCCAAGGCGAAAGGACAGCATCACTGACCGAGCGGACAGGTATGTGGGCCGGTGGGCCGTAAATCGGAAAAAAGTATTTAATGGGTACTACGCAAGTTTTGTTCTGGTTTTTAAGCATCCTGGCCATTTTTGGGGCCATCATGGTGGTGACAAGCAAGAATCCCGTCCATAGCGTATTGTGGTTGATCGTTGTGTTTGTGGCGATCTCGGGCCATTATATTTTGCTGGATGCGCAGTTTCTGGCGATCGTGAATCTGATCGTTTATGCGGGTGCTATCATGGTGTTGTTCCTGTTTGTGTTTATGCTGATGAACCTGAATGCGGATACTGAGCCACAGAAGAACCGGTGGTTGAAGATCGCGGGTGTGGTGACGGGTGGTGCGTTATTGCTGGTGCTGGTGGCGGCGTTGAAGCGGGCGGATATGAAGACGCAGATGGAAATGAGCGGGGGAGATATTGGGCTGATCCATAATCTGGGGATCGTGCTGTTCAAGGAGTATGTGGTGCCGTTCGAAATTAGTTCAGTGTTGTTTTTGAGTGCGATGGTGGGGGTTGTAGTAATCGGGAAGAAGGCGGAGGAAGATAAGGGGGTGATACCGGGTGGACAGAAGTATGGAGGTTAGATAGCCGGGTGTGGACGGGTTGGTGGCCCGGGTGAAGGCGGGCGGATGAATAAATTGACTATGCCAATAAACAACTATATTTTTCTTGCTGTGGCGTTGTTTTGCATCGGGGTTGCCGGGGTGCTGACGCGCAGGAATGCGATCATCATTTTCATGTGCATCGAGTTGATGTTGAATGCGGTGAATCTGTTGCTGGTAGCTTTTTCCAAGATGCATTATCATGCGCTGGCCGCGACCAATCCGAATGCGGGGATCGACGGGCAGCTGTTTGTGTTCTTTATCATGGTGGTAGCGGCGGCGGAAGTGAGTGTGGGGCTGGCGGTCATCGTGATGATGTACCGCAACACGCATTCGATAGACGTGAATTTCCTAAATAGGTTGAAACATTAATATGACACAATTAGTTTGGCTGGTCCCTGTGCTGCCACTTGCCGGATTCCTGCTCAACGGTCTTTTCCGAAATCAGCTTTCGAAGTCCCTGACGGGGATCATCGGGAGCGGTTCGGTGTTGGGCGCTTTTGTGGTGAGCCTGTTGATCTTCGGCGAAGTGCGACATGAGGGTTTTCAACCGGTGGTGGTGACGTTGTTCGACTTTATCAGCGTCGGGAAGCTGTCGATCCCCTTTGCATTCCAGGTGGATCAGTTGTCTTCGCTTTTCTTATTGATCATTACGGGGGTGGGTTTCCTGATCCATCTGTATTCGACGGCGTATATGCATGATGAGGAGGCGCCGCATTTTGCACGGTATTTCTCCTATCTGAACCTGTTTGTGTTCTCGATGTTGCTGCTGGTGCTGGGAGCTAATTTTGTAATTCTTTTTATAGGTTGGGAAGGCGTAGGGCTTTGTTCCTATCTTTTGATCGGATACTGGTTCAAGAATATGGACTATGGCAATGCGGCGAAGAAGGCTTTTATCATGAACCGGATCGGCGACCTGGGATTCCTGATCGCGATCTTTTTTATGATCACGCATTTCCAGTCGGTGTCTTTCGATACGGTATTCGAAAAAGCCTCGTCGGTGTCGGTGGGCGTGATGACGGGGATCACTTTGTTGCTTTTTGTGGGTGCGACGGGTAAGTCGGCGCAAATTCCGCTGTATACCTGGTTGCCGGACGCCATGGCGGGTCCTACGCCGGTGTCGGCACTGATCCATGCGGCGACAATGGTGACGGCGGGGATCTATATGATCGCGCGGAGCCATGTGCTGTTCGATCTGGCGCCTGTGACGCAGACGGTGATCGCGGTAACCGGCCTGGCGACGGCCTTGCTGGCGGCGACGATCGCGCTGAAACAGAATGATATTAAAAAAGTGCTGGCCTATTCGACGGTCAGCCAGCTGGGTTATATGTTCCTGGGTCTTGGGGTCGGCGCTTATACGGGGGCTGTCTTCCATGTAATGACGCACGCGTTCTTCAAGGCGCTGCTATTCCTTGGAGCGGGCTCGGTGATCCACGCGATGGGCGGGGAGCAGGATATGCGGAAGATGGGTGGATTGAAGAAATGGATGCCGGCGACGCATATCACCTTTTTGCTGGGGTGTATTGCGATAGCGGGTATTCCCCCTTTTAGCGGGTTCTTTTCGAAGGATGAGATCCTGTCTGCGGCCTATGCCAAGAATCCGGTGTATTATGGAGTGGGGGTGTTTACGGCGTTCCTGACGGCTTTTTATATGTTCCGGCTGTATGCGACGACCTTCCAGGGCAGCTTCCGCGGGACGCATGATCAAGAGCACCATTTACATGAGAGTCCTGCCGCCATGACGATCCCGTTGTGGGTGCTGGCGATCCTCGCCGTTGTGGCGGGATTCCTTGGTATTCCGGCGGTCATCGCGCCGAATGCGCATTGGCTGGCGAAGTTCCTGGGGCCGGTGGTCGGAGAGGGAACGGGGACCGAGCTCGCGCATGGGACCGAGTGGGGACTGATCGCGACTTCGGTAGTGCTGGCGTTGGTCGGTAGTGCGGTGGCCTGGGCGCGCTTTAGCAAGAAGCCGGAACTGGCCGAGCCGAGTGGATTCGGGAAGGTGCTTGCGAATAAATGGTATGTGGATGAATTCTATAATGCTTTGATCGTTCGGCCGCTGGATCTGCTGGCGCAATTCCTGGTGTTCTTCGACAAGAATATCGTGGATGGGATCGTCAACGGCGTCGGGCGGCTGGTGAAGTATGGAAGCCGGCAGCTTCGGTTGCTGCAGAGCGGCCAGGTGGGTGGATATGTGTTGTTGATGGTTCTTGGCATTCTGGTTCTATTTCTGGTTGAATTATTTACGGGAGGTGGTAGTTCGGCGATGGCTTTGCCCGGCGCACCCAAGATGATGATGCCCCATTAAATATTTTGATATGATCCCTGTTCTACTGATCGTTATTCCCCTCGTAAGTGGGTTGATCGGTTTTCTGCTACGGAGCGAGAAGACGGCTCGCGGCTGGGCGCTTTTTTCTTCGCTTTTGACCCTGGTGGTAACCGTGTGGGGCCTTGGAGTGGCCAAGGGTAGTGCCTTGTTGCATGCGGATGTGCCCTGGCTGCCTGATCTGGGGAGCCGGTTTGCGGTGGGGCTGGATGGATTGAGCATGATCCTGAGTTTGCTGACGGCGCTGTGTTTTCCGCTGATCTTTATTGCTACGTGGAGAGATAGCTATAAGCGGGCGTGGAATTTCTATGCCCTGATGTTGTTGTCGCAGGCGGGTTTGCTGGGGGTGTTCGTGGCGACGGATGCGCTTTTATTCTATTTTTTCTGGGAGCTCGCGCTTATCCCCGTGTATTTTCTTTGCTCGCAGTGGGGCGGAGAGCGGCGGATCGCGGCGACCTTCAAATTCTTTGTCTATACTTTTTTGGGAAGTCTGCTGATGCTGGTGGGGATCATCTGGCTTTATTCCCACACGCCGGACCACAGTTTCTCGATGCAGTCGTTCTATGCGTTGAAGAATGTGATCTCGAATAAGGATCAGGCCTGGATCTTCTGGATGCTGTTTGTGGCCTTTGCGATCAAGATGCCTATCTGGCCGCTGCATACCTGGCAGCCGGATACGTATGAGCAGGCGCCGACGGCTACGACGATGGTGCTGAGCGCCATCATGGTGAAGATGGGGGTATTCGGGGTCATCCGGTGGCTGGCTCCGGTGGTGCCTGTTGGCTTTTGGGCCTGGGGTGACACGGTGAGTACGGCTTGTATCATCGGGATGATCTATGCGTCGCTTGTGGCGATGAAGCAGGATGATCTGAAGCGACTGATCGCCTATTCGTCGATCGCGCACGTGGGGTTGATGTGTCTGGCGATCTTTGCGACGGACCAGACGGGGATGCAGGGGGTGATGATCCAGATGTTCAATCACGGGATCAATATCCTGGGGATGTGGATCGTGGTGGATCTGATCGAGCGGCAGTTCGGGACGCGGAAGATCTCTGAGTTGGGCGGCCTCGCGCAGAAGGCGCCGGGGCTGGCGATCCTGCTGGTAATCGTGGCGCTTGCGAATGTGGCGTTGCCCCTGACGAATGGGTTTATCGGGGAATTCCTGTTGTTCAGCGGGGTGTTTACGTCGACGGCGACTGAGTACAATGTAGTGTTTATGGCTGTGGCCGGGTTGTCGATCATCCTGGGCGCTATTTATACATTGAATATGATCCAGCGGGTGTTTTATGGGAAGACGAATGGGTTGACGGAGAAGGCGGTGGATATTGCGGTCAATGAGAAGTTCGTGCTGGGGGTGATCGTTGTGGTTATCCTTGTTGTCGGGGTTTATCCGAAGCCGGTGCTGGAGATGACGAAGGAGGTTAGCGACTTTATTTTGGCGAAGATGAGTTATAAGTAAAAGAAGATTATTCAGAAGATATGAATGCAATAGTACTTTCAGCTATCTGGGGTGTCGTGATGATGTTCAGCGGCATTGTTACGAAGAGCAAGACCGCGATTCGCAATGTTGCCGTGTTGGGGCTGGCGCTTTTGTTGGTAGTGAATTATATGGACCTGATGGGATACCATGTCCATATCGATGTGCGGAAGATGCTGTATTTCGATACGTTCGGGATGCTGGGTAATTCGATCGCCTTTGGCAGCACTTTGTTGTATGTTTTGCTGTCGGGCCGGGATATGGAGCGTGTGGGACATCATCTGGCGGAGTATTTTGCGCTGATCTTTTTCGTGCTTTGCGGGGTGGGGATCATCACGACCTTCAATACGCTGCTGATGTTGTTCCTCGGGATCGAGATCATTTCGATCCCGCTGTATATCCTGACAGGTGCGGACAAGCGGAATTTGAAGAGCAATGAAGCTGCGCTGAAATATTTCCTGATGGGGTCGTTCTCGACGGGGCTGATGCTGCTGGGGATCGCTTTCCTTTATGGAAGCACGCCCACGGGGACCTTTTTTATCGACGATCTCTGGACGGGGAAAGGGGCGACGGGACCGTTGTTCATGGCGGGGCTGCTGATGCTGCTGGTGGCGATGGCTTTCAAGGTGAGTGCGGCTCCGTTCCATTTTTGGACGCCGGATGTTTATGACGGGGCGCCGACGGTGTTTACGTCCTTTATGGCGACGATCGTGAAGGTGTCCATCTTTGTGGGTTTCGTGCGGCTGTTCGACGAGGCTTTTGGGGACAGCCAGGGGCAATGGCAGGTGTTTGTGGCCATTATTACGGCGGCTACGCTTTTTATCGGCAACATTACAGCGGTGTTCCAGCAGAGTGTAAAGCGGATGCTGGCGTATTCGTCCATCGCCCAGGCAGGATTTATGCTGATGGCGCTGCTGGCGCTGAATGGGGTGGCCAAGGAAGGGATCATCCTGTATGCGGCGGCCTATAGTGTTGCGACGATCGGCATTTTTGCGATCCTGATCCGGATGAAGGATTATACGTTCGAGGGTTTTAACGGCCTCGCCCGGCAGCAGCCGGTGCTGGCGGCTACCTGTACGATCTTCCTGCTTTCGCTGGCGGGCATCCCGCTGACGGGCGGGTTCTTTGCCAAATATTATATGCTTTCCTCAGTGGTCCAGACGGGTCATTTTCTGTGGCTGGTAATCTTTTCGGTCCTTTGCGCGGCCGTTAGCGCCTACTACTATTTCCGGGTAATCCAGGCGATGTATTTCAAGGATGGGGACGGAACGACGGAAACGGAGCCAGGGGCCGGGTTCAAGGGGCTGCTGGTGGTTCTGGCGGCAATTGTGGTGATTTTGGGGATCTTTCCGCAATCCCTGCTGTCCCAGCTTACTCATTATATTTATACGTGGTAGGTTTTTCGTAATTTGCCTGACACTGTTTGGGCAATGAGACTAATTGACACGATCTCCCTCTCTTATCGGACTATCCGGGGCAACCGCCTCCGGACGGGCATTACGGTATCCATTATTGCATTCGGGATCATGGCGCTGGTCGGCATCAATACGGCCATTGACGCTATGAAGCAGAAATTTACGGAGAGCTTTTCGGCGATGGGGGCCAATGGGTTCACCATTCATAGCCGGAAGTGGTTCCAGTTCAACGGGGGCAGGGTAAAAAGTGAGCGCAAGGGCTTGAGAGAGAAGAAGTCGAATGCGAATGTTCCCATCAGCAAATACCAGGCGGAGACGTTTTTGGAGCGGTATCAGTACCCGGCAACGGTGTCGTTGAATTTCGGGGGGGTGAGTGATGCGGTGGTGTCGATGGGGGACCGGAAGACGAACCCGAATGTGCGGGTGATGGGCGGGGATGAGAATTATGTGGAGCTTAATGGATTCAGCCTGGCCGCGGGGAGGAATCTCAGTACGCTGGATGTCCGGACGGGGCGGAATGTGGCGATCATCGGGAGTACGGTGGCGGAGCGGTTCTTTGGGAAAAATCCGGAGACGCCGGTGGATAAGATCATCCATATCAACAGCCTGCCTTTTAGGGTGATCGGGGTGTTGGATTCGAAGGGGTCGACCCTGGGGATGAACCAGGACAATGTGATCCTTGCCTCTTACAACAATGTGCGGAGGTTTTTTAACAGTAATCCGAATGCTTCTTTTAATATTCAGGTGAAGGTGAAGGATGTGAAGTTGATCGATGGGGCCATCGACCAGGCGGAGGGCGTTTTCCGGCCGGTCCGGCGGCTGGATGTGACGGAGGCGGACAATTTCAATATCGACAAGAGTGACACCTTTGTGAATCTGCTGTTGAAGAATTTGAGCTTTATTACCGGGGCTGCGTTACTCATCGGGATGATCACGCTGGTGGGGGCGGCGGTTGGGTTGACGAATATCATGCTGGTTGCGGTGACGGAGCGGACGAAGGAGATCGGGCTTGTGAAGGCGATCGGGGGGCGGAACCGGAATGTCCGGCAGCAGTTCCTTTTCGAGTCGGTGCTGATCAGCCTGATCGGGGCGGGGTTTGGGGTGGTGTTGGGGGTGTTGGTCGGGAATACTTTCTCGTTGTTCCTGTCGACGGGCTTTGTGATGCCGTGGACGTGGATGTTGGGTGGGATCTTTCTTTGTTCGCTGGTGGGTCTGGCGGCGGGGTTGTATCCTTCGTTGAAGGCGTCGAGGCTGAATCCGATAGAGGCGTTGCGATATGAGTAGGGTGGCTGCCGGGAGGGTTGCGGTGACGTGGTGAATCGGGGGCGTGTTGTACGAACTTGTACGAAAATGAACGCTGGGGATGATGCGGCGGAGTGCCGATTCCATATGAAATAAGGATTAAATTAGTGGATATCTGTGTATTTTCGAATGATAAAATCCCGTAGATTGCGTGCCGGTGCTTGGTTTTTGGTCTCTGAATCTCTTCCCGTGGAAATCCATCAAAATTTCGTGTTGGCTATCGATCGCATGTGGGTGTTGTCGATGTGAAAAATCCTTATATTGTGTGATCTATAAATTTTATCTATCCAATTTCATCTATCGAAAAGCTTTTTTTCTTAGAATTGTACAATCATTTTCTATTACATACTTCAATTTTTTCAAAACACTAAAAACAAACGATCATGGCTGAAACGAAACCGACTGCAGCGACAGCAGCTAAGAGCTCCTCATCTGTTCAACCAAAGAAAAAGGGCAACACAATTTCCTGGGTCGCACCGTTGGTGTGTATTATTGCCGGTTACCTGATCTGGAGGTTCATCATTGGTTCTGATTCCAACTTTACCAAACCTGATGCAGCGGGTGGCTTCTGGCCTCACCAAGAGGGCGCCAAGTCCGGATTGGCCCGTATGTATCAAGGGGGGATCATCGTACCGATCCTGATCGGTGCCTTGTTGACTGTGGTTACTTTTGTGATCGAGCGCTTTTTGACGATCGCTAAGGCTACGGGAAATGGCAACATCGCTGAGTTTATCCGTAAAGTGCAATATCATCTTGCCAATAAGAATGTCGATGCAGCTATCGCCGAGTGCGACAAGCAGAAGGGTTCTGTCGGTAATGTAATGAAGGCCGGCTTGCGCAAGTACAAAGAAATGATCAGCACCGAGCTGGATACAGAGCAAAAGGTTCTGGCTATCCAGAAGGAAGTTGAAGAAGCTACGGCGCTCGAGTTGCCGATGCTGGAAAAGAACCTGGTATTCCTTTCGACGATCGCTTCGGTTGCAACCCTGATGGGTCTGCTTGGAACGGTTATCGGGATGATCACTTCCTTTGCCGCGCTTGGTGAAGCTGGTGGTGGTGAGGCTGCACAGCGTCTGTCTCAAGGTATCTCCGAGGCCCTTTACAATACGGCGCTTGGTATCGGTACTTCGGCTGTTTCGATCATCATGTATAACATCTTTACGACGAAGATCGACGGTATCACTTACGGTATCGATGAGAGCGGTTTCACGCTGACCCAGAGCTTTGCTTCCCTGTACAAATAGGAGGTAAGGGAGACTGCGGGCAAATGTTAAAGTTTTGCCGGGTCCATGTGGAAATCGATGAAAATTGGGTCTTTATTTAAACAAAATTTACAATGGGAAGAGCAAAAATACCACGTAAGAGCACGAATATCGACATGACCGCGATGTGCGATGTCGCATTCCTGCTGCTTTCCTTCTTCATTCTCGCGACGAAGTTCAAGCCGCCTGAGGCGTTGAGTGTCGTCACCCCGAGTTCGGTATCGTCCAAGGTAGCGCCGGACAAGAATGTGCTGCTGGTGACGATGGATCGGGATGGGAAGGCTTATTTTAGTATCAGCGATGCGAACTCGAGCGAGAAGAGGGATATCATCGATGCCATCAACACCTCCAAGAATCTTGGGTTGACTGATGCCGAGAAGAAGAATTTCTATGCCAATCCGACCGCTTATGTCGGCGTTCCATTCAGCCAGCTGAAGAGCTATCTGGATCTGGGGCCGGACCAGGTGAAGTCGCTGAAGCAGCCGGGTATTCCGGTGCAGGACAGCACGAATAACGAGTTGCTCGATTGGGTTCGGGCGGCTGTGACGGTATCTGCAAGCGGCGGCTTTAACGGGGGGCATATGAATATCCTGGTTAAGGGTGACGATGCTGCGAAGTTTCCTTCTTTTCAGGGGGTGATCTATGCCTTCAAGAAGAATGATCAGCTGAAGTTCCAGCTGGTGACCAGTCCGGTGGCGGCGCCTCCGGGGTCCGAGCTGGACAAGGCGCAGCGGGCGTCGGGGAATAAGAGTTCCGAGCAGTAGTGTTGCCGGGCTTGTAATTGAGAATGATAAAGTGTTAAGGCTCAATAGATTATTGAAGTATTACACATGAGAAAACGTTCCGTTACGGCTGGGGGATACGGAAGCGCGAACATGGCGGACCACGGGTTCGCCGCCCGAAGGGCAGACATAAGAGAATTTGAGCCGAGAGGCTTGATTTTCGGGGAAGCCTTCGGCGAAAATTGATTAACTTACAAAAAAGCTATTTGTCATGGCAGAAATGGATACTTCAAGCGGCGGTGGTCATAAGAAAGGCCCCGGCGTGAAGAAAAGTAAGAAGCTTTCCACAAGGGTGGATCTTACTCCCATGGTGGATCTGGGATTCCTGCTGATCACTTTCTTCATCTTCACTACGACGATGAGTCAGCCGACAGCGATGAAGCTCAATCTACCGAAGGATGTGGATAAGCCCGACGAGCAGAACAAACTGAAGGAGTCTGCGGCGTTGACGGTGATGCCCTCCAAGGATGATATGGTGTACTATTACGAAGGGCTGGATCCTTCCAAGATACAGGTTTCTCAGTTCAAGAAGAATGCGATCCGGGATGTGATCCTGGATAAGAAACGGAGAACCGATCCAAAGGACTTCATGGTGATCATCAAGCCTACGAAGGATGCTACGTATAAGAATACGGTGAACATCCTGGACGAGATGACGATCGATGGGGTTAAGCGCTATGCCCTCGTGGATATTTCGCCGGATGAGTACAAGTTCGTGGCTGCGACGGAGCAGGCGGCTGGAAAATAATCGGTTTGGGCCGTATGGAATCCGGCCGATTTTGAATCTAATAAGAAAAGCAACCCATTACAATGGAAATCAACAAAATACTTAACGCCGATATCCTTGATATCATCTTCGAGGGGAAGAACAAGGAGTATGGCGCTTACGAGTTGCGTAAGACCTATAATAAGCGCCTGGTAAAGGCGATCTTAGGGACTACCGCCGTGATCGTGTTGTTGTTCGTTGGATATATCGTATCCAATCTGAATGGCGGCCCGAAGAAAGCGGCGATGGTGGTCGAGGACGTGCAGCTCGAAGATGTTAAAGAAGAGAAGAAAAATGAGCCGCCGCCTCCTCCGCCGCCCAAGGTGGAGCCGCCGAAGGTGGAAATGGCCAAGTTCACGCCTCCTAAGATCGTGAAAGACAATGAAGTAAAAGAAGAAGAAAAGCCACCGGAACAAGAGAAGCTGGAGGACACCAAGATCGGTACGGTCAACCAGGAAGGTATCAAGGATGAGGGGATCACTGCTCCTCCCGTGAGTGATGGAAAGGGTGTGATCGAGGCGCCGAAGAAGGATGAGGAGGATTATGACAAGACCTTTACGAAGGTGGAGATCGAGTCTGAGTTTCCGGGTGGACCTGCGGCGTGGTTGCGGTACATGAATAAGAACTTGCGTTATCCTGACGATGCGGTGAATAATGAGATCCAGGGAACTGTGGTTGTGCAGTTCATTGTGGACAAGGAAGGCAATGTGAGTGATGTGAATGCTATCAGTGGTCCTGAGAATGGTGGATTGCGGGAAGAGGCTGTACGGGTAATCAAGAAGAGTGGAAAGTGGACGCCTGCGGTGCAGAACGGGCGGCAGGTGAAGTCTTATAAGAAGCAGCCGATCGTGTTCAAGTTGGAAGCGCAGTAAGCGAGTTATAAATTGTCTGAGGCCCGCTCCGTTGGAGCGGGCCTTTTTATTTGGGCTGGGGTATTCGGTTGTAGATTGACGTTATGGAATCGGGTGGTGATGGCGTCTTAGTAATAAACTATTACTTATGGAGCCGAACAAAATTTTGGGTGCCGATGTCCTCGACATTGTGTTCGAAGGACGGAATAAGGAGTATGGGGCGTATGAGTTGAGGAAGAGTTACAATCGACGGTTGACGAAGGCGATAGTCGTTATGTCGAGTGTGTTGTTGTTAGGGGTTTTGAGTTGTTCGTTGATGTTCAGGAACAAGGGGGAGAAGGCGCAGCTACTGGCGGGGCCGGAGGTCACGCTTTCGGCGGCAGAGAAGACCGTTGATCCGCCGCCGCCTCCTCCGCCGCCACCGCCGAAGCCGTTGCCGCAGATCGCGATGAAGGCCTTTACGGTGCCGAAGATCGTAAAAGAGGTGCCGGAGAATGAGAAGCCGCCGGCGCAGGATGAGTTGGGGGATGTGAAGATCGGGACGGTGAACCAGGATGGGGTGAAGGACGATGGGGTGACGGCGCCGGCGCCGGTGAGTGATGGGAAGGGGATTGTGGAGGCGCCGAAGAAAGAGGATGATGCGGCGGTGTTTGTGCCGGTAGAGTCGGAGGCGCAGTTTCCGGGTGGGATAGCGGCGTGGATCCGGTTTTTGCAGAAGACGATGAGGTATCCGGATGAGGCGGTGAATATCGAGCGGGAAGGCAAGGTTTTGGTACAGTTTGTTGTTGATAAGGAAGGGAATGTGAGTGAAGTGCAGGCGGTGTCGGGGCCGACGGATGGAGGGTTGCGGGAGGAGGCTGTGCGGGTGATCAAGAAGAGTGGGAAGTGGATGCCGGGGAATCAGAATGGGCGGCCGGTGAAGAGTTATAAGCAGCAGCCTGTGGTGTTTCAGCTGGCGCATGAGTGAAGGGCTGCGCGCGCTGTTTGGGGCGGTGATGGAGTGGGCTGGGGTCGAGGTTTGGGGCGTTATGGGAGAGGCCCCGGGAGTTGTCGGAGAATGGGTAGAACTACGGAATGCGTTGGGTGTCTGAGAGATTAGTGTTATTTTTAATGCCAGATACCCGTACATGTGGCATAACCCGTTTAGAAGATTGTGCAGGATTGGATTCCTGTTTTCGTTTGCTCTTACTATGTTGCTCCTGATGGGGGCGGTTAATTGTTTGGGGCAGCCGCTGGCTGTGACGGCGACTGCGTTTAGTTCGTGCGGAGGGATGGGCACGACTATCACTGCGACCGGTTCCGGCGGGACAGGGCCTTATCAGTATTCGGTGGATGGGGGACCTTTGAATCCTATCGGCGTCAATACGATCATCGTTGGCAGTGGCGGGGCGCATACGGTGATGGTGCAGGATGCGACGGCGACGACTGCTACTTATGTGATCAACATAAGCTGCGTGACGAATATCAGCGTGCAGACGACAACCGCGACCTGCGGACAACCCAATGGAAAGTTGACGATAACGCAGTTCGATGATAATGGGGTGACGATAAATCCCGCTCCCGCGGGGGGGCCTTATCAGTATTCGATAAACAATGGCGTGACCTGGCAGACGAGTCCGGTGTTCGGTGGGATCCCGGGTGGCGCGATGCCGTATCCGGTCTGGGTGATGGATGGTACAAACACGATAGGCGGGACTACGGGGATCGTGGGTGGTATCGGCGGGGCGGCACCGGTGTCGGTGGTGACGCCGGCGACTTGCGATAATAACGATGGGGCGATCAATGTGACTCCGAACGGGGGGCTTCCTCCTTTTACTTTTAAAATAGATGCAGGCAGCTATGGGGCGCCTGCGCCAACGGCGGACTTCACGAATCTGAAGTCGGGGAATCATACGGTCTATGTGATGGACTTTAACGGTTGTGAGGGCTTTGGGACTGTGAATGTTCCTCTGACGAATACGCTGGTGCTGACGATGGGTGGGGATGCGACTATTTGCCAGGGCAAGAGTGTGACGCTGGGGGCGACGAGTCCGAATGGGGTGTCGTTTGCCTGGACGCCCGTTACCGCCTTGAGTAGTGCTACCGTTCTGAATCCGGTTGCCAAGCCCACTACGACGACGACCTATTCGCTGACGGCGACCTGGGGCGCGTGTACGCAGACTGGAAGTGAGACGGTGAATGTGAACCCGGCGCCGGTAGCGAATGCGGGTCCGCCGCTGAAGACCTGTTACGGAAAAGACATCATGCTGCAGGGTAGCGGATCGGGTGGTGTTGGTACGCTGTCTTATAGTTGGACGCCGGCTGTTTTTCTCGATAATGTTAATGTGGCCACCCCTACTGCCGTGGGGCCGACGGCGACGACTACCTATCATCTGACGGTGACGGATGCGAATCAGTGTTCTTCCCTGAATAATGCGCAGATGGTGTTGACGGTGACGCCGCCGCCGGAGATCTCCGCGGGCAACGATACAAATGTTGTTGCGGGGCAGCCGGTGCCGTTGCATGCTACGGATGTGAATGATGCGGGATTTAACCAATATTCGTGGACGCCTTCGGCGGGATTGAGCGGGGCGAATACGGCGGATGCGTTGGTGCTTGCGGCCAGTGTGTCGACGGCGTATATAGTAAAGGGAACGACGCCGGCGGGCTGTATCGGGCTGGATACGGTGATGGTGAATGTGTTCGAGACGAAGGGAGACATTTATGTTCCGAATGCATTTACGCCGAACCATGATGGGCATAATGATGTGTTGCGGGTGATCGCGCCGGGGATTGCGTATCTGAAGACCTTTGCGGTGTATGACCGGCTGGGAGGATTGGTGTTTACGTCGTCGAATATCCGGGATGGATGGGATGGGACGCGAAATGGGCGGGAGTTGTCGCCCGGGGTGTATGTGTGGATGGCGGTGGGGGTGGATTTTCAGGGGAAGGTGTTGGAGAGGAGGGGGACCGTCGTTTTGGTTAGATAAGAGGTTATCTTTGCGGGATGTTAGGAAAGTTAACTGGTTGGGAGGATACGATTGTTGCGGTGGCGACCCCGGTGGGTGTGGGGGCGATCGGCGTGATCAGAGTGAGTGGGAGGCAGACGTTTGCAATTGTCGGTAAGATGTTTCCATCCAAGGATTTAGCGGTGCAGGCGTCGCATACGATGCATGTGGGTTTGTTGAAAGAGGGGGAGGAGGTGTTGGACGAGGTGGTGGTGTCGCTGTTTCGCGGGCCGCGGAGTTTTACGGGGGAAGATGTGATCGAGATCTCCTGTCATGGGAGTCCTTATATTTTGGACCGGGTGATCCGGGCGCTGGTGCATGGGGGTTGCCGGTTGGCCAAGGCGGGTGAGTTTACGCAGCGGGCCTTTTTGAACGGCCGGTTGGACCTGGCGCAGGCGGAGGCGGTGGCAGATGTGATCGCTTCGAATACGGCGGCGAGTGCGCGTACCGCTTTACACACGATGCGGGGTGGGTTTTCGCGAGAGCTCCGCGAGTTGCGGGAGCGGCTGATCTCTTTTTCAGCCTTGATCGAACTTGAGCTTGATTTTTCCCAGGAAGATGTTGAGTTTGCGGATCGGACTGCGCTTTACCAGTTGGTGGGTGAGGCGGAGGCGACGACGGCTGCGCTTTTGTCGTCGTTCCGGCTAGGGAATGTGATCCGGAATGGGGTGTCGGTGGCGATCGTGGGGAAACCGAATGCGGGGAAGTCGACGTTGTTGAATGCGTTGTTGAATGAGAATCGGGCGATTGTTTCAGAGATTGCGGGGACGACTCGTGACACCATTGAAGAAGTTTTGAATATAGATGGTGTTCTTTTCAGACTTATTGATACGGCGGGGATCAGGGAGCATACTTCGGATGTTATCGAGAGGATTGGGGTGGGTCGCAGCCTTGAGAAAATGGAGGCAGCAGATATTGTGGTGTATTTGTTTGATGTTTCGTCGGCTGAGGATGTTGCGGGGGTGGAGACGGTGAGGGAGGAGTTGGTGGGGAAGGGGAAGAGGTTTTTGTTGGTTGGGAATAAGGTGGATGCGCTGGGGCGGGGTGGGGCGAATGGTTCGGTGGAGGAGAGGGTTGAGGATGTGAAGGCTGCGGGGGTGCGGTTTCCGGATGAGATTCTGATCTCGGCGAAGGAGGTGCGGGATATAGATGTGTTGAAACAGCGGCTGGTGGATCTGGTGTTGCAGGGGGCTGGTAGTGGGGGAGAGGGGACGATCGTGACCAATGCGAGGCATTATCATGCGTTGCAGCAGGTGAGTTCGGGCTTAGCGACGATCAGGAAAGGGATGGATGAGATGTTGCCGGGGGATCTATTGGCGTTGGATATACGGGTGTGTTTGCATTGGTTGGGGGAGATTACGGGGGAGATTACGACAGAAGACCGGCTTGATTATATATTTTCGAAGTTTTGTATTGGGAAGTGACCCGGCTACGCGGGATGCGCGGTTGGTGCGCGGTATATATTGTTGCCCCTGATTATCAGGGGTTTTCTTTTGCCTTTACTTGCCTTCTTCTGCCTTTACTTGCCAGATTTTTGTTACGAATCTGGGACTACAATGGGTTTTGGGATGATCTTCAGGTCATGAGGGGGAGATTATAGCAGCGAAACGCTCGCAAAGTCAGCCGATCGCTATCTAACTCCCTATTTTTCAAGATGATTATCCACCAAATCCCAAACTATGAGTAGTAACATTCGAATCACTCGGATTTGTGAACACTGCGGGCAGGAGTTCACAGCAAAGACGGTCAAGACCCGATATTGTTCCCATTCTTGTAACCGGAAGGGATATAAGAAGGCGGAACGAAATAAGAAGCTGGGCGTCGCGAAGGCGGCTATAAGGGTTGAGCCCTTGAATTTAAAGCATGATCCGGTGAACTGGGATGAGTTGACCCGGAAGCCGTTTTTGACAGTTTCTGAGGCTTGCTTGGTGCTCAATGTGAGGGTAGAGACGTTACGGAGATGGATAAAGCAGGGGATTATCAGGACGAATAGGGTAGGGAAGAAGCATTTAATAGACAGAATAGATTTGGTCAAATCGCAGGGAAAATCAATGTCCTTATTGACAACTAACAATAGGTAACTTAACATCGCACTGGCATATCTGCATAATTGAATATATTTGCTAAATTTTTTTAACCCCCAATTTAACCTTAACTATGGCTTTAATAAACAGTTATGCGATTTGGAATAATAAAGGTGGCGTAGGGAAAAGCACAATTACTTTTCACTTGGCTACTAGATATGCAGAATTAAATCCGGGCAGGAATGTTTTAGTAATTGACTTGTGCCCCCAAGCTAATTCAAGCATGATGTTACTTGGAGGAGGCACGCAAGGAGAACAGCGAGTATTTGATTATTGCAGTTTGGCAACGCCACAGACTGTTGTTGGATATTTAAGTTCAGTCATTAGTGCGGGTTCAGGCGCTGCTTTGCCCGATCCAAATAGATTTCTTGTACAAGTTTCAGAAGTTAATGATGGAGTAACTGATAACCTTTTCCTTTTATGTGGTGACGGAAATCTAGAACCGATGGCACCCGCTATAAGCGAAGCTGCAAGTGCGAGACCGCTGACGCCGTCTTCAAGACCGTGGGTTTGGATACACAATATTTTTAGAAATTTCATTAACAACACAATTAGCATAAACAATACTAAGGATTGGTTAGTAATTGTCGATACGAATCCAAGTTTTGGTATTTATACCGAGTTGGCAATCTCTTCCGTTAATAGATTGATCACCCCCGTCAATGCGGATGACTCTTCTCGAACTGCCGCATCTGCGATAGCCATTCTATTACACGGAACCAATCCACCTCATGCAATATATGGTTCATGGACATTTGCGGCTCAGGCGACAACTAATAGTCTGGCAATACCTAAAATACATTTGATAGTAGGCAATCGACTGACTCAATATGGAGGTGCTTCTACGGCCTTCAGGGCCTTATCTGATGCGACAGCGGATACATTGTATAATTTATATCAAACAAATCCTGCATATTTTTCTGCTCGCCAAAGTGCCCCCACCTCTTTGACTGGATTTCAAACTGGTTACTCAGTAGCGCTTAGAGATTTTAATACTGCTGGAGTCGTATCTGCACATAGAGGACAACGGTTAAGTTTAATGACCCAAGGGTACTATGATGTGCATGGAACTTCTGTAAAAGTCAACGCAAGTGCGGTGGGTCAATGCTTAGAAGCAATTGATGATGTAATAAATATGATATAATCACAGAACTACAAACTGAATATTCGAGCAAAAGGGTTGGAAAATAGTCAACCCATTCTTGCCAGTGAACGATCCTCGAAAGGCCAGCCACTATAAGACATAGATGCAAAGGGATGAATGAAACGACTAAACTCAAATTAATCCCTCCACCCCCATCGACAAATACCCATCCACCGAAAGGATCAAGTGATCGAACAACTGCACATCGATCAGCCGGAGGGCTTTCCTGATTTTGAAGGTGGCAGCCTTGGTACGGATATCGTTCTAAATGGTGGAAAGAATTTAAGGATTTTGATTACTGCACACCCTGAGATGAATATGATCATCTTAAACATGCAGGTACCACCAACTGCTTCAACTCATCCCGAGAAACCTGGAGGTGGTAGAAACAAGCCTAAGGCTGTATTTCACGGAGGTTGAGAAGCAGCGCAATTTCTTGTTTAGCGCAAAACCCATGTTATCTCCGTGAGAAGGTGGGGGATATGGCAGGGGGCAGAAGCCGATAAAAGGTACTTCTGTAAACGGTTCCTGCAATCGATTGCTTAGACCCTGGGGTTCAATGAAGATAATTGTGGTGAAAGACTACATGAGTTAAACAGTAACTATAGGAGAAAGATTCTAAAATAAATTTAGACTGTCCGTTACCTTTTGGCCAATCATCTTGTTTATGCGTGTATGTGATGGAATGTAGAAGAGAACAGATAATGACTAGAGTGGTTAAATATTATTTTGATGCGTAGTATTGTGAAGAGTTCTGATCCCAATGATGGAATTTTTAGTGCTATTAACCTTTCAAAACCTAAATTTTCCTACCGCCTCATAGTAGGAAAATTATCCTAAGAAACTCTCATCCCATCTGATAGCCTACTTGTCACTACGATTGCTCTGCCGATTCTGCATTAACCCAAAAACTTTTTGAGGAGAAATCCGCTGCCCGTTACCTTTTGACGTGTCACCTTGTTCATAGTATATGAGGGTGTCGCTCATGGGTCCTTGAGACAACCCGCCGAATAGCCTGCTCTCGGGCTGCTCACGGGATATTGTTCACAACAAAACAATTGCCATGAGAGATCATGTATTTATTCGTGAATTCGAGCGGCTGACTCCAAAACTGGAGATTTTCTTCTCCAGGGCTATGCGCATCTTCCAAGGAGATTTGGCTGTAGAGGTCGACGATCTTATCCAGGAAACCGGTAAAGGGGCATTAATGAACAGTCGGTTACCCCAATATGAGGGATATTCCTGCGAACGCTTGATCTTTGAGAAAGCCTATCGTGTTCTTCACTCTTATTATCATCCGCCTCTAAAGAAGGTTCCGGCGCTGCTGCTGAAAGTGGTGAAAAATAAGGCTAGCAGCCAGGATGTCTACACGGATGTTGTGAACCGGCAGTGGTTGGAAAGCATCTATCAGTGGGTAGACCCCATCACCTGGATTATCTGTTATTTAGACTACGCCGGCTATAAATATGCGGAGATCGCTGACCATCTGGGTTTGACGATACCAGCAGTGAAAATGAGAATCCATCGCCTGCGGCAAAAACTTTCATGATCCTTACCGTATCCCCAATTATTCTAAAATTAAAACCATAACAATATGCCACTGACAGAAATGCAGGAAAAAAAGCTCCATGAAGTGCTTGGTCAACTGGTGACGACCTATACGGTGAGTCCAGAGGAGCTGTCTGCTACCCATGCTTACTTGTTTGGTCAACAACCTGTTGCGCCCTTTTTTACCGATAAAGAGGTGTATGAGACCGTCCTTTGTTTGCGGGAAACGATTGTTTCCAAAGGGCTTCAGGACCTAGACGCATTGATTTTCTATTTTACTGCCAAGAAGGCTAAGATGCGCCGCTATCTCACGGAAGTTGACAACGAGCCAACCCCGCTTGCTATTGATACTGCCAAGGCCGCCAGTGGAAGCCTGCGCATCCAAATCATTAGCGGCTCACTGGATGCCCCCCAGGTGGTAAATACCATTGATACGTTGGCAGAACAACTCTTCGTCGATACTCGGCGGATTTTGGAGGAATTGTATGCGAAAGCAAGCCGTTGTTTCGAGTCGTCCCTGTTGCCGACTGACGGTGGACAGGACCTGTATAAGGCTGTCCGCAAACACGTGCAAGGTCTGATCCAGACTAATCGCCCGCTGACGGTTCATTATCGGTTATCCTCCGATAAATCACTGGCGTTCAGCATGAAAGGCTATCTTGAGCAATTTTCTTCTCGATACAAAGGGGAGCAGGTATTCATCATGCAGTTCAAAAAACAGGTGGAAAAGAATTTTCATCTTTTCATCTTCGGACACCCAGCAATGCCAGTCTGCAGCTACAGCGGATCACGGCACACCTATTTTGAACGGAACCAGCCACCCGACTATGCGAGCATCATTGATGTCATTCGAAGAGAAGAGCCGATCAAGGAAAGCGGCTTCAAACTTCTGCTGACCGAATGGTTGGTCTATTCTAAACTCATGCTGCCCTCCTGTTGCTCGAATAACCAATGGAAAACAGGGGTCGTTCCGAGGGGATCAACTTGCCTATTGCGAATGGAGGATACGAGCGTGCGTTATTACGGCGGCGGTGAGATGCAGTACTGGATTCATGGTCTCTTTGAAAAGAGATTGTCAGATAAAAAGTGGGTGATCTTAAAACGTCCGCCAGGACATTTTTGGTTGACTTCCGATAACCCGGGATTCATGATCAATTTAGCGGAGCTCCAAGGGGGAATGCCAAATTTCTCACCCAAACACTCCTTGCTGGAAGTGGGTCCGGATTCGATCTTGTACTATCCTTTGTCCAAAGACTATTGCTTACGTCTGGACCCGGACGTTTTGTCTCGAGATGGGCAGGCTGAGGAAGCTCCAATTGAATACGAAATGTCTTCCGCGGGAGAGTTGGATTTTGTCAATGGCATAACTGTCGCCACCCATAAAGAAATGGTGATCGCCAATCAGAAGAAAACATTACAACAAATACAATCAATTCATATGGCAAAGAATGGTAAAACTGGCGATGGCCACCGCGACGGCCAGGTCAGCAGAAGAAGTCAGGCCCACAATCCCAAGACTGACAAATGGGTCAAGAGGGATACCGATACAGGCCGGTTTATGGATCAAAAAGCCGATGATAAGCCCTTCAAAGGCGTCCGAAAGGAAAAGTAACCCCTAATTCCCCAATCTCTTCATTTAAAGTATGAACTATCAAGGTTATACGCTACGGCCGGCGGACCGGCTAATAGCACCGATCTTTGCCACGGGGATTACCCAGCATCATGCCATTTACGTGGGCCAGGATGCGGAAGGAATGCAGTGGCTATCAGAGAACGATCACACGGCAGGCGTCCGCCTCATCCGGGCGGACCATTTTCTCGCACGCTACAAGACATTTCGAGTGTTACCATTTATTGGTACAACGGAGCAACGAGATGAGGCGGTCCGGCGAGCCTACCGTGACTTGGGTAAGCCATATGATCTGCTACGCTACAACTGCGAACACCATTCCTCCTTTGTTCAGACCGGTCGGGCGATCAGTCGGCAGGTCCAGGTTGTCATGGGCGGAATGTTATTATTGATCCTCTGGCTATCGATTGCCGGTACAAACAAATGATAAAACCATGGCTAATTACAAAAAGAAGATCGAGCAACTTAAAGCTAGGCGACAGGATGCCACAACCCGCCTTTTTTCCGTTACGGAAAGCTTTAATAAGTCTACCTATGGGGAGTCAGCAACTTATGCCTTAGAAGTGATGGAACCCATTAGCGCAACCTACACCGCTAACACCTACAAAGCTTGTGCACGCGTTCAGGATCAGCTAAAGCCGGCCTTACAACAGTATGGTATCTGGGTTGAGTTCCGTTTTCAGGGCTCTGTTCCAACCGATACCCACATAAAAAATTACAGCGATATTGACATGCTGACCCTGCACGGAGCATTTTATACACTGGAACCGCCACTGGTCCCACCCATTCCGTACCAGGGAAATCCAATAGAGGACTTAATGGAGCTTCGTCGCAAGGCCGTTCGAATTCTCGATACAGTTTATACGGGGTGCGACATCGATGATACCGGAAGCAAATGCGTCACCATCTCGGGCGGGAGCTTAGGCCGGAAGATCGATATTATTCCAAGTAATTGGTACGATTCAGTAAACTATGCGAGAGCCTCAATTGAGGTTAATCGCGGTATTCAAGTTTTGGACCGGGATGCAGGCCAAAGGATCGTCAATTTTCCGTTTCTGCATATTCACCGGATCAATGAGAAAGATAATCAGGTTGGGGGAAACGAGAAACGCGTAATCCGGTTGTTAAAGTCTCTGCGGGCAGATGCTGATGAATCTATTGATGTCTCCAGCTACGATTTGGCTTCTTTGGTCTATCGAATGGATGATCCTGATCTTCTTGTGGCTCCCTCACAACGGCTTACGCTCCTGCAACGGGCCAACATTTTCTTAGTCAAAGTCATCAATGATACATCATTCAGGGATCGGCTTTACGTTGCTAATGGCACCAGGTTGATCGTAGGACCGGACGGCTGTAAGTTGGCAGAACTAGCAAAACTACAGTTCGAGCTTCAAGACCTTATTTCCTCGATCGAAAAGGAGATGCGGCCCTTGTACGGTAATTGGGAAAAAGTAAATATGGACTATCGATGAACACACAATCTGGACTCTGCCGTATTCTATGTTTGGATGGTGGGGGGTCTAAAGGACTCTATACGCTTGGAGTGCTGAGCGAACTGGAGAAGGCGATCGGTAGACGAATTAGCGATCAATTTGATCTTATCTTTGGAACTAGTACCGGAGCGATCATCGCTGCAATGGTGGGATTGGGTTGGTCGGTGGACGAGATCAAAAAGAGGTATATGCAACTCGTTCCACAGATCATGGGAGCAAGAGGACAAAATGGTAAGAGCCGCTTGCTTCACAAGCTGGGTAAAGATATTTTCGGGGAGCAACGATTTGACGCATTCGGAACAGGGATCGGGATCGTAGCGATGAACTACGATACTCAGCAGCCACTGGTATTCAAGAATACTGCCGACAGAGCGCACGGGTCTAGAGCGTCATTTGTGCGGGGATTCGGCGTGACGATCTTGGACGCGATCGGGGCTTCTTGCGCCGCCTGTCCGATCTTCAGCAAGAAGGTTGTCCACACCGTCAATAAAGGAGATATCACGGCTATCGATGGGGGATTCATTGCTAATAATCCAAGCCTGTTTGCGCTGATCGACGCGACAAAAGCTCTAAAAGTACCCGTAGAACAGATTCGTCTGCTGAGCATAGGGGTTGGGGATTACGTGGAAAAGCCCATAACCACCGGGATCATGGGACTCTTTACGCGACTGGAGATGGCGCAGATCGCCAGTAAGGTGCTGGTGGCCAGCAGCAATACGATAGAAGTAGTGACAAGGCTGCTATTCCCAACCCTGCAAATGGCAAGGATCAACGACGCGTTTCCGGAGCCCCAGCACGGAACCAACATGATTGAGAGGAATCCGGCGAAGCTGGCGAAAATGTTTCAGTTGGGTATCGGATCCTTTGCCCAGCATGAGCAGCAGATCATGGCGATCACATCAGGAGAGGTAGTAAATACAGACGGAAGTGAGGCAGCCAGCTAGCTTGATCGATTGAACAGAAAAAGTAAAATCAGATGCCAGATTTGCAGGATTTTCTATCTTCGCAATTCAGTTATGGCACGGAATGGCTTGGAAAGGCGAGTCACGGTTTGTCAAGGTAAGGTGTGGCTGGCCCAAAAAATAAGAAGCCCCCGGGATCATTCCGGGGGCTTCGTTTTGTACCCTGTGTCTATGGGGTTGATACATTTTTCTGTTACTAAACTGGGACTAAAACCGCTGAAACGCCCTAGAATTGCGGGTTTTCATTTTCTGTATTGGGAAGTAAGCGAGGCGCGTGGAGCCCGGGTTTCAGGCGGAGGATCAGAGGGACGTCTACATTAGTTGTTGACCTTAGTTCCTTCAGGTGGATGTAAAATAGCCTGCGCGCGGGCGCAGGCTGAAGACGAGGGGTGGGGAGTCTCGTTAGGGTGTCTGCACCTTCACGTAGAACTCGCCGTTCGTGAATGTTTTTTTGGTCGAGCCGAATGTGCCGGTGGTCGTGTTAGTATAATACAAGTCGCCGCTGAAGGTTCCTTTTACGGTATTTTTGTCGATCGAAGTTATAGTGATTGTTAGCGGATGGATGGGATTTGGATTAACCGGCGCACCGTAGACCACGGTGGAACTGCCGGGGTTGTAAACGGCCCCGACGACAAAATCCGTGGTGGACTCGGTATAAGTGCCTGCAACGATCGCTTTGTTGGATGGCGTGTTGTTGATATTCAGACTGATGCCCTGGAGGTTTTGGGGACTGGAAACGCTTCCGATTATCGCAAGGGTGGTGAAACCTGCCATCGTCGTCAAATGTGCCGCGGCGTCGACATTGAAGGTCATCGCCGTGTCGTTCATGTTCCCTTTGATGTAATAGGTGGAGGACGAAGAAGAGCCCGATTTCTTGCAGGCCGAGGCCAGAACGGCCAGCGTGGAAGCGAGGATTAAGATCTTTTTCATATTGGTAGTATGGGTGTGCTAAAATAGTAAAAAAAGGATTAATCGACGTTGGAAAGTGGGACCGGGGGCGAATAAATGGCGATTCGGTGGTGCCGACCAGTGAACGACGGCCCGGTCCACCAGAATGTGCGAAAGGGGCGCCGCAGACGAAAGCGATAGGGCTTCCACCCGATGAAGTGATGGCGAAGTGGGAGCGAGATTGTGGGCGTATGCAGCGGGCGTTGATTTATATGTCCCCCGTTTGTCCCTTGCGGTGGGTAAAATGATGGTTTACAAACGCTTTAAAATTTTGCATTGGTAAATTAACTTAAAACATAATATGTAATTTTTTAAAATCATACAATTGTGGTCATAAAACATATAATATGTTTAGTGTCTATCACACAAGTTTCAAAAAAAGGAATTGTTAAGTGTAATATTCCCAATGGCACGTTAGCTTAAAGGGGGTTGTCAATGATTCGGTGGATCTCCGCTGGTAACCGAATGGTTCAATTTTCAACATTCTAGGCAACGTCCGAAAAAAGGTCGTTTCGACATAAGCCATTCCGAATTTTTTTTGCAATTATTTCAATGTGAGAACTCTTTTATTAGGCATATTATTATTTGTAACTATTTTATTCCTCAGCTGTCAAGATGGGACGCTTCGCCAATATAAAAGCATTGTCAATCAAGCTAATCGATTTGAGGTTTGCTTTATCGAGACAAACAAGATGATTGCGATCCCCTCAGGAGATACGGCGGGGTTCGAAGAGTTAATCACCACGGGCATCAAGCCGGATATTCAAAAAAAGTTTATTAGCAATACAAGGATTGATCTTTTTCGAGACAGTCAGAGGATCGGATATATTATGATCCAAAACGGTAAGACTCCAGCTGCGAATTTCAATTCCCAAAACCTAAATTTCGGATTTAGGCTGACATATCGGCTTGGCATGTGGATTAGTGAAATGAGTGATTCTGAGAGACGATAGCCAGTACATATCAGCCGGTAGCCGATCGTCTTGTGATGCTGGCTTAAAAAATGAGATTTAAGTGTTAATTTTAAGAAGCAAAGGCGTACTGACTCATGAGAAATCTTTTACTACTGCTTATTGTATTGGCAGGATTGTGCGTTTCGTGTGGGAAAACTGGGATGGGAGGTTTTTCAAACGCACAGCGAGCTACATCGGTTTCCGGAAACGAACCGTATCCAACGTACGTTCATTTCTACAACATCGTTATCGACAGCGCCAACGGCTATAGTTTCAATCTGCCCGATCTTACGGAAGGGATCATCGATAGTGGAACGGTAACCATTAGTATCCGGTCGTCGTTGCCTTATCTTACAGCTTGGTATTCCTTTCCTACCGATGTCTTTCCGGACAGCTCAACCGTGACGCTGAGAAGGGTGTCCGAGCAGCCGGGAAAGATCGTCCTCGCCTCCGTAGGCGCTACGACGCCACCGATGAATTATCTTATTTCCCTTTTAGCAAAATAGACATTTCCGTCATTCAGCCCGCATAGATTTTGCCTTTTTATGACCGTCGAAATTTCGTGCATATTGCGCAAAATATCAGCAGCAAGGTGAAATTCCGGAGGGAGTAACCGGACTAATGGCGGATGAGTTTAATTATTTTATAAGGAGTCTCCTTGTTCAGATCAGGATAGATCCGGCCACGACCGGATTTATCCATTAATTCAATATAATACATCATATCATACTCTGGATCGATTTCGGAAGCCGGGATTAGAGCCTCGTATTCTCCTGTTTGGGTGTTCGGCTTCATCGGCAGGTGCTTGTATTCCAGTTGCTGGTTGACGGCACGGTAAGACAGTCGTGCCCACTTAATGCCCCGTGGCGCGGAGGCTTTGACGCGAATTTTGACAGGCCGATTGGCCGGCGCATCGCCGGGGGTCAGCAGTTCCACTTTGAACAAAGCATCAAATGGTTTTGCGGGAGCGAACTTGTATGCTGGTGCTTTAGTCGTCATCGCGCTGGGATCTGCGTGCTGACGTTCCTGCTCCAATTTTTGTAAGCCGTCTTCCAGTTTGCCCAGCTCATCCTTCCAGTGTCCGCAAAGGTCAGCAACGGACACGCCCAATTGCAAATTGTCATTATAGTAATCAGAAGCTGCTATTACGATCTGCCGCCAGGCATCGATGGCCTGGCGTTCGTGTGCAATGGCTGAATCCAGCGCCGATACGTCGTGGGTACGCTGATACAGACAATAGTAAACCGCAGCCGGGGCCCGGCGAGCATGATATAGCGCCAGGTTGGATAAAATGCCCAGATCGGCGAGGGTTGAACCCAGTTCTTTGTTTCTTAGATCGCCTTTTTTCTTTGCCTGGTCGATCAGTGCCTGTACGTCTGTCGCGGTTTGCAGGAACCATTGACTATTCTCAGAAGGCCTGATCCTCGCTGATTCCTCTCCTGTTAACAAAAGATTGGCCTCGTCATCAAAACTGGCAAACTGACACAGATCACTGGCTTCGGTCTTAGAATAGGTGGGGAGATCACCGAGGCGTTGTTTTTCGGCCCAGCCGCGCGTCATGGGAAAATAGCTGTACGGATAGCAGGAAGCGATGATACGAGGCAATATGCCACTAGCGCGGTGCAAGGCACGTTCTATGAACGGTGCCGTCGTCTTTCCGAAACGGGCCTTGAATTCCGTGTCCCAGCGTTCGGAGGACGTATTGGGATTATAGCCGATCTGTCCGAAGACCTGGAAAAGATGCCAATACCGCTGAAACTCATATTCATAATAACGATGCTCCGGCTTCAGCAGCTCAAAGGGCGTAGCGTCGTGCGGCTGAGCCTCCATCTTAGTGGCAAGCGGCTCGTTGATCTCGAATCCGTCTCCATCATACAGGTGCACGCTTTCCATAAAACGTCGGGCATAGTCAGGGTCACCCCACAACAGCACGCGGTTGGTACCACCATTCCACAATCGCCAGGTCATATTGTATTCTTTTGGATAACGAAGCAGGTCGCCATAACTATGCCGGATATAACTTTTTTCAGGGTTGATGCGGGTAGGATGGTAGGGTAGCCCAAATTGTTCCATCCAGAACTTGGTGGCGATCCTGAACCGGATACCCGAGGTGATGGCGCTTCGAATGACGGTGGGAGGAAGTTCTTTGGCGCGCATATCGATCTGCAGATCCGGCTTTACTTCCCGGATCATCTTGAACACATCTGCCCAGAACTCCTCCTCCTCTTCCTTTTTCAGGCCCGACTCGCCATGCATCCTGAACTGAAGAGCGTCTACGGGAATTCGCTTTATGAATTCTGTCAATGCCGCTTTTGTATATGCCGTGAGATTATTGGCGGTGACACCCCATACCAACCCAGGGATGGGATGATCCGGTGCTCTCTCGTTGCCGGGGATGCCCCCTCCCTGTACCCCTCCTCTATAGATATGGTCCCAGATGCCGGCGGTAAAACGAATACCCCGTTGATGAGCCATGGTGATCAGCCGATTGATCGCCATCAGGTTGCGTTGTTGTTCCGCTTCGCTCAGACCTGTCATCCGGATGTCCGGATAACCGTCTACGTTGAAAAAGTAGGGATAGCAAGGTGCCAGGAAGCCTCCATTCTCATATCCAAAAACCACTACCAGGGAATTAAACCGATTTTCGGCCAATTCGTCCAGATAGCGTGTCCAGTATTTCTCATTGTAGAACCGGCTTTCCCAGTAAGCACGGTTCATGGTATAGATGGAAACTGCCCGGGTATGGATGGAAGGCTTTTCGTTTTCGTCTTTAATGGAATCGAGCGCTATGCGGACGTTTGTACCCAAGCGGATTTGACGGGTGGTCTCCTGTACGGCGTACATCAGGCCTGTGTCGTCATACCCGCTGATGACAAGGGCCGGTTTCTGCTGCCGGGTAGTATGCCATAGCATAAGAGCTTCTGCTGTCGGCGCGGGACTCCGGCCGGCCGCTTTTAGCAAGTGGGCTGCAGTACCAATCCCATTGGACAAGCCGGCTACGAGCAAGTATCTGCCTCTGGCGCGAGTTGGCTCGGATAACTTTTCAAATGCGATGTGCCGGGAGGTGAGCAGGTCTGTTAGTCTCTCCAGTCCGTACATGGCGACAGGCCCGGGCGCTTCATCGGTAATAATACTGATCTCCGGCGGTAGTGACGAGATCGCTTTTGAGGTATCCACTGTCCGGAATCCTGTCAGCAAAATGAAGAAAAGAACAAGGAATTGTATTTGTGATGTCCGCGCATACATGGCACCAACAATATAAGTTAAATTGCCGAACCTACATCGATCCGCATATGGGAATCGGAGCGGGGGAGATGAAGAGCTGGGGTTCAGTTTGTGTATTTGGAGAGGGTGTCTTTGACCAGCCGTTTAATGACCTCGAAGCTTGTTGAGGATATAAACATACTGCGCTTGTCCAATTCTTTCCGGAGGAGTTGGAGATCTGCAGCCATCTTTGGGTTGGAACTAAATTCTTCATCGATCCTCTTGCGGGTGAACTCCTTCAGGGGGCCGTCGAGCGTTTTGGCGAACTGGAATACGCCATACTGGATTGGATCCCCGACACCGGTTTGTTTTTCGGAAGACATAAAGAGGCAGAAGGGTGAGCCCTTGTATATGACGGAAAAATATTCTTTGGCGGATTTCAGGTAGATGTACTTGACATTTCTGCTTCTGAACCCGTAGATGCTGCCGTTGGAAAATTGCTTAAAATCCCCGCCGCCGGGAGAGGTCCGCACTCTAATTGTGTTGGTATGAGTGGCATAATCTACGTAGGACCAGGAAATGAGACTCTTTTCTTCTATGGGGAACATGTTGGCATCGGTCATCCTGCCTGCGTCAAAGTCTGCTTCTGTAAGATATATACCCGCGCTCATCGTGGAATCGGGTACGGCGTTCGAAGGGTTGGATGGAGGCGGCGCGGCCAGTTGAACAGGAGCAGCGGTTGTTCCGGCGGGAGCGGTTGTTCCGGAGGGAGCGGTTGTGCCGGAGGGAGTGGTTGTTCCGGAGGAAGTAGTTGTTCCGGAAGAAGCTATTCCGGGGGAAGTTGTTCCGGAGGTATTGGCTGTTCCGGAGGAGGTTGTTCCGGAGGCAGTGGCATTTTGCGGGGCTCTGGGCGCGTGTCCGGCCACAAGGGGGCAGATGGGGTGAATCCAGACCCCTTCGGCAGCTTCCGGCCACTGGTCTGGGAAACCGGGCACATTGAAACCTGCATTATTAGCGACAAGGAGTTGAGAGAATAGAGAATCGTTGGGAGGCGTATTTTGGCAAAAGAAAATGGGAATAAGCAGCTTCCTGGCCTTATCTCTCTTCATCCATTTCCCATTGGTTCCCTTCAGGGCCCAAGCGATCTCCCGGGCGAGTTCCGGCGCCGTAGCGGTCAGGAAAGCGATGTCCGTTATGGTGTCGGCGCCTGCCGGGATCTGCAGTGAAACGAAATATCCCCTTGAATAATCATTCACCAGGAGGCGAGCTGCTCCGTCCAGGTTCGTTTCGCATAGCCGGCTCAGGGCCTTGTACCCCCCTTTGAAACCAATGGGATCCTCACCTGTCCCTTGCGCATGCCCGGTGGATCCGGTGACGGAAGCCAATATTAATAATATGCCGAGGATCCTGGGTAGTCTATTCATGATGCGTATTCCTGAAGATTCGGGGCAAATTACAAAAAATTTGTCTCCTGCTGAGGTGTGATGGTTTTGGCGATGGGGCAGGGAGGGGCACCGAGGGCTTCACCGTTTATCCAGATCGGGGTTGGCGGGGCTTCGGCCAAATGCTAAAAATGCGGGGTGAACCACAAATTTTCGGCGGTGAAACCGCCGGGTCGTTAAGAGCCATTAACAACTTGCTCCATTCCTCCTTATTAACTATGAGGGCTCTACGGCGGACTTTAGTTTTGCGGTATAAAAAACAAAAAAATGAAAAAGATTGTCATTGGCGCCGCACTTTGTTTAGCGACGGTTATGTCTCAAGCCGCTCCTCACTCTTCCCACCACGAAGAACATAATATCCTGTCCACGGAGTTGCCCGCAGCCCTGCAGTCGGACATTAAAACTACTTATACCGGCTATTGGATCACCGATCTGAAGCAGGAAGGCGAAAGTAAGCACGTGAAATATTCCCTGACGTTGGAGAATGCGGATCAGGTGGTCCACCTGCGTGCAGGGAAAGGCGATAGCTGGGAAGTTGTCGACACGATAGCCAAGGCGATGTGATCAAGCTAAAACGCCCGGCAGATGGGCGTTTTCATTTTGTGCTTTGGGAAGTGAGGGTGGCGGATTATATTTATGCCACCTAAACGCCTATACATGAAATATGCAATTGCTTTGCTTTTTTTCCTTTTTTCCGCTTCGGAGGTTTTCTGCCAACATGGAACGCTCCGTTTTTCGAATGACTTTAAGGTTACCGAGAGTCAGTACAAGCATGAAACGGTAACCAATTCCATTTACTTCAATAACGATTTTTATACCGTTACGAATTCTGCCATTAGCGGGGCGAAATGGCTTTTTACGAAGTTGTATGACGTGAAATTCTCGGTCACGGTGTCGCACTTCGACCAGGACATGAATACGGTGAAGGAAGTTGTTCTGGAAAACGGAGAAAAGAATTTTGGGCCGTTGATCCCGAAGCTGATCTCCTTCAACAATAAGTTGTATCTCGCCTATTTTAAAGCGGCGGACAAGGCTTCTTTTGGAGTGTACCTGGCTGCACTGGATGAGAAGACCATCGCGCTGGGAGAGCCGAAATTAATTTGTACCATCAAGCAGGACAATGTAGGGATCGGGCAAATCGAATCGGTGATCACCGCGGGGCTGGTGTATTTTGTCATCTCCCCCGACAATGCCAGGCTATTGGCCGTGTGCAAGTCGGCGCCTAATAAAGTGCAGGCTACGCTCCTCGATGACAAACTGCAAACCATCAAGCAAAGCCTGGTTTCGGTGAACCTGGAATCTTTTGAGATCCCCTCAGCAGTACTTACGGATGACAACAGAGCCTGCCTCGTCCTCGATGCCAAGGAGGGCACCCGCCTCCTTTGTCTGGGCCCGAACGGAGAAAAGACGGAGATCCGGTATAATGGCGTTGGCAATTTCGCGCCGTATTTCACGCGCGCCAAGCTAGCCAACGATGGCAAGACCATTCTTATCTATTCAACAACAGTCGAATCGGGACAGACGGATTCGTGGTGTACCGGAATTATGATCGCGCAATTGGATGCGACTACCTTTAAGATGTCCAAGCCCCTGACTTACGCAATGACACCGGAGTTTGTCAGATCGGTGAGCGAAAAAGGCGGAGGGATCAAGCACAAGGGCGACTATTTTATGTCCAATTTTACCCCGCAACTCCTGCAGCTGGAGAATGGCGATATTGCGATCATCGGCAGTCCGGAAAGGACGGTGAGTACCACTTCGACGTCTGCTCCCAATATGAATAACCAGACCCATATGATCGCGGTAACGACCCTGACCGTGGGACCGGTCATCGTCCTGTTTCCCGACAAAAACGGGAAGACTTATGACCAGGTGATTGTTCCCCGGGAAATTGTTTTATCGAAAGGCCAATCGAGCGGTTCGGGTGCCATCCAGGTAGTTACCGCCCCGAGGCAGTCGGACGTAACGACTGGGTTCCTGGCCACCCGCCTGGGGCAGGATATCGTGATCATCTATAATGACAATGTGAAGAACCTTTCGAAGGATGTCGATGAAAAGACGACGGTCTCTAAATCTGCAGGTGATCTGGAATTGGCCGAGGCGTTGGTGAGCGGGAACAGGAAGCTTGAGTATCGAAAGCTGATCAGCGAAACCAAGAAGGGTAGGGCGACCTTTTATTTGGGGAGCTCTGTTCCCGCTGCAAATACGTCTACCCTTGTGTTTCCCATCGGGAAGGAAGGGCAGGGGTTCAATGCGTTGAAGACGTATTATACGAATTGGTGTTTTTTGGATATAAAATAGTAAATCAATGGACTTCGAACTAATACCTTTTGAGACGATCCAGAGTGAGATGACCAGGCAAGTCAACCCTGCGTTAGCCTTCAAGAATATCCTTAAAGCGGCGAAGAAAAATTGTCCTGAGTTGGACTGGGATCAGTTTTCGGACAAATACCTGAACGACGATATAGTTGCGGCAACCCAGTGGATAATTAAATCCTTGAAAGGAGTGCCCAAAGCGAAAGGAATCTATTTTGGACTCGATACGCTGAATATGGAAGACGGGGACGGTTCCAATGTGGAGATCGGAATGAACACGAGTTGCGACCCGGGTCAAATCTCCGTCGACTGGGCCTTCGAGTGTGATCACTACGGAGACAAACACCTGATAAAAGGTCTGTATTCATTTTTTGCCAATTTTACCGGGCCCGAGGATGATAATATGGACCTGGCCGAGTACGTCATTTTCCTTAGCTATAGTGGACTGGTCATCAGAGAGGCATTGCTGAGGGCCAACATCAAAACAGACTTTATCTCGTGCTGGGGATTTCACGATGGTGATCTGTTGCTTTTGATGAATAGTATCAAGCAAAAGATAACATTTCTGGCGGATAGGGGATGAGCATGGGCGGGCGGATTGTCACAGGATTGTAAAAATCCTTTAAAACGGAACGCTCATTCCAAAATTGGTTTACATTTGTGGAACGATCGGTCCAAAAAGGAAGATCACAAATTATAAATCAATAGAAAAGTAAAGATCATGAGCAAATTAGCAAATAAGGTCGCCGTGGTAACCGGCGCGTCCAAGGGAATAGGTGCACAGACCGCCAAGGGTTTAGCCGCCGCCGGCGCATCTGTCGTTGTCAATTACGCTTCTTCTAAAGAAGGCGCCGACAGCGTAGTCGCCGAGATCAAAAGTAAAGGCGGCAAGGCCGTCGCCATCCAGGGCGACGTGTCAAAGGCAGCTGATGTAACCCGCCTTTTCGCGGAAACGAAAAAGGCCTTTGGCGGCCTCGACATCCTGGTCAATAATGCCGGGATCTATAAGTTCACGGCTCTGGAAGAAGTGACGGAAGAAGAGTTCCACCGCCAGTTCAATACCAATGTTCTCGGTTTGTTGCTGACGACGCAGGCTGCGGTGAAAGATTTTGGCGCCAATGGCGGCAGTGTGATCAACATCGGTTCCGCCGTCACCCGCCTGACCCCTGCCAACAGTAGCATATACACGGCAACCAAGGGCGCAGTCGACGCGATCAGCGGCGTGCTGGCCAAAGAGCTCGGAGCAAAGAAGATCAGGGTCAACTCGCTCAACCCCGGCATGGTAGAGACCGAAGGTACCCACACGGCCGGCTTTATCGGCAGTGATTTCGAAAAGCACCTGGCCTCCCAGTCGCCTCTTGGCCGCATCGGTCAGCCCAATGACATTGCGTCGATCGCGGTTTTTCTGGCCTCGGATGATTCCGGTTGGCTTACCGGCGAGACGCTCACGGCGAGCGGTGGGGTTCACTAGGCCGCGAGAACCACTAAAATAAATTAGCTTTGCTCATCATCCGGTGAGCAAGGCTATTTTTCATTATGGCAAGAACAAAAGATTTTGATGAGAACGAAGTGCTGGCAAAGGCCATTAAACTATTCTGGCAGAAGGGCTACAATGGCACGTCCATGCAGGACCTGGTAGATGGGTTAGGGATCAGTCGGTCCAGCATCTACGACACCTTCGGCGACAAGCACCAGCTCTATCTCAAAGCCCTGTGTACCTACCGCCAGAACCAAGTGAACATAAGAGACCAGATCCTCAATGCCCCGGTTCCGGCAAAGGCGGCTATCCGCCAACTGATGGAGCTTACCATCGACCAAATGATCCGCGACAAACAACACAAGGGCTGTTTCCTGATCAACTCCGCTGTCGAAACCGCCCCCCACGATAAGGAAACGAGCGCCATCATCTGTCAGAACGACCAGGAACTGGAGAACGCTTTCTACGAGGTCATCAAAAGAGGCCAATCCAACGGCGAGATCGCCGGTAAACAAGATCCCCGGGCGCTCGCGCGTTTTCTCTTCAATAACATCGTCGGCATCCAGGTCACCGGGAAGTCCGTCACCGACAAGGCCGCCTTCGACGATATTATCAGTCTCACCCTGTCCGTGCTGGATTAGTTGTGTTATTTATCAGGTGAAATGCGCGGATTATCCGGGATTTCCGCGGGATGCTCAATTGTGATTGCGGAAGGGTGGTTGGAGTGTGGAAAGGGCAAAAGAGATGTGTTACCTTTAGATCAGCATGAAATGGGCCATTCTGATGGGGGGCATTGTTTTGCCCTTGTGGCTTTTGGGTCAGGGTTCGCGGGTCGAGGGGCTGCGGAAGGGGCTTGCCGTGACAAGGGATTCGGCGCGGGTGGATTCGATGTTGGAGATGAGCAGGCTTTTCATGCAGTTGTCGGAGCGGGATTCAGCTGAGAAGTATGCGGTTTTGGGATATGATGAGGCGAGGATGGGTATGGACGGGGAGGCGATGGAGGGTGGAGATCGGGCAGCAGCGGACGAAAGGGGTCGGGCGGTGAGGTCGTGGAGTAGGTCGGCGTCCAAGGAGTTGGTGGAGGGACGATATATCCGGGGGATGGCGGAGGCGCTGGCGGTGCAGGGGGCGATAAGGACGTATTTTTATGGGGATTTTGCGGGCGGCGAGCGATGGGATAGGGCGGCGCTGAAGGTTTATGCCAGGACCGGGAATAAGAAAGGGCTGGCAACGACCTGTGACCATCTTGCGTATGTCTGTTTTTCACAATCCAAATATGACGAGGCGCTGCGCTATTCGAATGAGAGTATTGCCCTGTACAATAGCCAACGGGATACGACGGGCGTATTGGGGGCCCTTGACCTGACCACTCAAATCTATCTAAAGCGGGGCGAGTTCGACAAGGGGTTCAACATCGCGCAAACTAACCTGCAGATAAGTTCGCGCCGGGGAGACAGCGTCCGGATCAAATCGGTCCTGCTTGGTCTGGGTTCCCTGTGTATGGGCATCGAAGATTATTCCCTTGCCCTTACCTATTACAGGGCCGTGTTCGAACATTTTTCAGCGGCCGACTCGATGGCCCTGCTGCATACCGAAGATCTTATCTGGGCCAAAATGGAATATGCGGAGATCTACAGTCATTTGAGATCATTCGATTCGGCTTTGTACCGCTATAGTTTCCTGGACACCAGCAACCTTCATGAGAAAGACCTACGGATCTTTCTTGTCAGCAAGGGCGAATATTTTTTGTTGTCGGGGCAATACGAGAGGGCCCTACCGCTTTTGTTACGGGGGCTGGCTATTCATTCCCGACTGAATGACGGGAATGAGATCGTGAGGACCGTGCTGGATGTTGCCGAGGTCTATGATCACCTGCACAATGACGCAGAGGCGCGACGTTATGCCCGATGGGGTTTGGCGCTGGGTCTTGGATCGAACGCCCGGCAGAGAGTGCGGGACGCCTATAAAGTCCTCTATTCCATTTATGACCGGCAGGGAAAAACGGATAGCACCTATGCGTATTACCGAGCCTATATCCAGACAAAAGAATCGCTGACAGACGATCAGACCAAGGGGAGGTTTGCGGCCAATGCGTATCTCGACCGGATAGAATTGCTCAACAATGATACATTGATCAAGGAACAGCAACTGAAACGCGAGTCGCTGATCAGGAATGCGTTGATCGGTTTTGTCCTGCTCGTCGTGCTGATCAGCTTCCTGGTGCTCCGGAATATCCTCCTCGCCCGCCGAAACGAAAAATTGATGAATGAGAACACGCGCAAGGAGTTGTTGCATAAGAGCTCGGAAATGGAAATGCAGGCGCTGCGGGCCCAAATGAATCCGCATTTTATCTTCAATTGTCTCAATTCTATCAACCGGTTCATCGTGAAGAACGAACCTGAGGCGGCGTCGGATTACCTGACGCAGTTCTCAAGGCTTATCCGCCAGGTGCTGAACAACTCGAAAAAGGCCTGGATCCTGCTAGAGGATGAGATCGAGATGCTGCGGTTGTATCTCGACATGGAGAAACTGCGGTTCAAAGACGCCTTCACCTATAGCTTTGTCTACGGAAATGGAGTGGATCCCGCAGGGCTGTTCATCCCCCCTTTGTTGATCCAACCTTTTGTGGAGAACGCCATCTGGCACGGACTGATGCATAAAAAGGGGAATGGCTCGGTGACCCTCGCTTTTCTTGTCGAGGGAGAAATGCTGCAATGCGCCATTGTCGACAATGGGGTGGGAAGGGCCGTCCGGGCCGCTTCGGGACCGGGAGCGACGCCGCACAAATCCGTCGGCATACAGATGACCAAGGACCGACTGGCGCTGATCAACCATGAGTTGAAGGAGGAGAAGGTGATGTTCAAAATTGAAGATGTTGTCGATCAGGAGGGGATGCCGGCCGGCACCCGGGTAAATCTGTGCATCCGGTTCCGCCGGACCTATACCGACGAAAACGGGGAATTGACAGTCTAAAAACAGCTCATATGATAAAGGCGATCATCATCGACGATGAGCCCTATTGTTGCGAAACACTGGAAGCCATGATCGGCAAATTCTGCCCGGAACTGACCGTGGCGGCCATCTTGCATAGCGGGGTCGATGCGCTGGAGGTCTTCGATCAATTCACGCCGCAACTGGTGTTCCTGGATATCGAAATGCCGCATATGACGGGCTTCGAATTTCTCGAGCGGGTACCCTGCATCAATTTCGCCGTGATCTTTACGACCAGCTATGATCAATATGCCATGAAGGCTATCCGGATCAGTGCGCTGGATTACCTGCTGAAGCCGATAGACCGGGTGGAATTGATACAAGCGGTGGCCAAGGTGTCCAAAAGTCTGCAGAACCCGACGCCGATGCAATTGGAGTTGTTGCGGAGATCGAGTCTCCCGCTAACTCCCATCCGGATAATCGCACTTCCCAGCCTGCAAGGACTCGAAATGGTGGAAATCGACACCATCGTCAGCTGCTCTTCTGATGGAAATTATACCCACTTCTACCTGAAAGACAAAAGAAAGCTAACTGTTTCAAGGACCCTGAAAGAGGTGGAAGACCTGCTTTCCGATCACCCCTTTGTCCGGGTGCACCAAAGCTTTTTTGTGAACATCAACGAGATCCGCAAGTATTTCAGAGGGGATGGGGGTTACCTCGTCATGTCCGACGGGATGAATATCGACGTGTCCAGGAGCCGGAAAGATATCTTACTCGAGAAACTGCGACCAAACCGGCTTTGATCTTTACCCGATCCCTGTCCAAAAGCGTCGAATCCGGCGTCAATTCCACCTGTTGTACATTCCCGCTGCCTTTTTCCTTCCCGGAGCAATAGCTTTAGATAAAACACCATTATGAGAAAATCTATAAGCGTTATCGTGCTGGCCATCGCCTGTTTTGCAGGCTGCCGCAAACCGGGAATGGAATACAAGCAAGAGCCCACCGCGGGCGACTATCCTTCCGACGTCATCGACAAATGGCTTACGCTCGAGATCAGGCTGTTCCGGGACGCAAAGGGTATTTCCAACGGGGCATTTGCGAGGCCCTTTGCCTATTCGGGGATCTGCGCCTTCGAGTCGACCGATCCGGGGAGGGACTCGTGGAAGAATAAATACAACGGGCTCGGCAGCCTGCCTGCAACGGATAAATGGAAGGTCTACCACTGGCCTTCGAGCGTGAATGCTTCCCTGGCGGAGTTCAACCGGAGCTTTTTCACGACCGCCAATTCGAGTGCGACGGATCTTGCCGCGATCGATTCCCTGGAGCAGGCGATCCGGGCGGATTTCAGTTTTCTTCCAGTGCCGGTGGCTGACCAGTCGATAGGGTTTGGCAAGTCGATGGCAGACGCGGTCTTTGCCTGGTCCCAAACTGACAGCTACAACGAGAATAATGCGCTTTCATACATCGTTCCGATGGGGCCGGGTCTCTGGCAGCCCACGCCGCCAGCCTTTGCAAAGCCCATCGGGCCTTTTTGGGGGCGTGACCGGCCGATCATCGCGGGGAGCGGAAACAACGCCCAGCCACCTGCCCCTACGGCCTATTCCGAGGATCCGCAGTCGGCCTTCTATAAGATGGTAAATGACCTGTACATGGCCTCGCAGCATCTGACGACGGATCAGAAAAACTGGGCCTTTTTTTGGCGGGATGTGCCGGGGGTTACGACGCCGGGTCACTGGATGAGTATTTTGCAGCAGGTGATCAAGCAGACGAATAGCCGGCTCGACAAGGCGACGATGGCCTTTGCGCTGGTGGGTATTTGCTTAACGGATGCCAATATCAGCGTGATGGAAACCAAGTATACCTATAACCTGGTCAGGCCTGTCACCTATATCCGGAAGGTAATAGGGGATACGGGCTGGCTTTCTATTATCGCGACCCCGGCGCATCCGGAATATTCGTCGGCACATTCGGTGGTTTCGTCGTCAGCGGCTGAAGCCCTGACGGTGCTTTATGGGAACATCGGGACCTTTACCGATCATACGGGGGCGGATCTTGGATTGCCGGCGAGGTCGTTCAATAGTTTTCGGGAGATCGCGACGGATGCGGGGAATTCCAGGTTCTATGGGGGGATCCATTTTCAACCGTCGATCAATATAGGCTTGAGTCAGGGGAGGACTGTCGGGGAGAATGTGATCGGGAGTCTTGGGTTGTACAGAGGAAAAGGGAAGTAGGCGGGCGCGGTGCTCCCGGCGCATTGTGGTTTTTGTTGTACCTTATAGCTATGACAATAACCATACGACCGATGCGGGAGGCTGATCTCGGAGCGGTAGATCACGTGATGCGGCTTGCATTTGGCACCTTTTTGGGGATGCCGGATCCGTTGCAATTCATGGGGGATACCGCTTTTGCACGTACTCGGTGGAAGGCCGATCCTTCGGCTGCCTTTTGCGCGCAGGATGGCGACAGGATCGTGGGATCGGTGTTCGTGGGTAATTGGGGGAGCGTGGGGTTCTTCGGACCCTTGACGATCCATCCGGATCATTGGAATGGCGGGGTAGCGCAGTTGCTGATGCGGCAAGTGATGGATTGTTTTGAGCGTTGGGGTACGCGCCATGTTGATGTGGGAGGCGGCTCCGCGGCCGGGAGTGGGGGGCTGGGTGAGGGGGCGGCAGAGGATGTCACCTGGACGAAATTTTCCGATGTGCCGCTGGAGGAACGGGAAGGGATGTTGGGCCGATGTCGCGCTTTGACGGGGAAGGTGTTGGAGGGTCTGGATGTTGGGGTGGAGATCCGGTCGGTGGCTGAGCAGCGGCGGCTGCTTGCGGCATGTGAGCAGCTGGCGGCGGAGCGTGGGTTGGAGAAGGTGTCGGGAGGGGTCAATACGGCGCGGCAGGAGGCCTGGGCAGCGATGCTGGACAGCGGGTGGCGCGGAACCATGGCCGGGGTGGCGATGCAGGGCCTCGAAGAGCCGGGGTATAACCGGCCGGGGGTTTTTTTGGTCGATGATTGGAGATAAGGAATCCGTTCGATACCTTTAAGACTTCACCGTTAAGCTCTGCCATGTACTATCTATTTTACGGATTTCTCTATCTTGTTTCTCTTCTTCCGATGCGGGTGCTATATCTGTTGTCGGATGTCATTTATGTGATCATCTATTACTGTTTCGGCTACCGGAAGAAAGTGGTGATGGACAATCTGCGGCGGGCGTTCCCCGGAAAGACGGAGGCGGAGCGGGTCAAGATCGCGAAAAAGTTCTATCATAATTTCATCGACTCTTTCGTGGAGGTGATCAAGCTGGTATCCGCGAGCGAGTCCTGGTTGCACAAACGATTTACGGTGGATGTCCGCGTGTTGGATGAATTATATGCGACGGGTAAGAGCTGTCAGATGCACCTGGGGCATACTTTTAATTGGGAATGGGGGCAAATCGTGCTGACGAAGTTGACGCGATTCAAGATCCTGGTCGTCTATATGCCGATAGGTAATAAGGTGTTCGAAAAGTTGTTCTACCGGCTTCGGACCCGAACCGGGAATGCCTTTTTGCCGGCCCCGCAAATGCGGGAAGCCATTGTCCCTTATCTCTCCTCTCAATACCTGTTGGGACTTGTCGCCGACCAAAGTCCCGGGAATATGCAAACCGCTTACTGGATCGATTTTATGGGGCGGCCTACTCCGTTTGCCAGCGGTCCCGAGAAAGGGGCGCGCAGCGGCCATCTGCCTGTAGTCTTTGCCTCCATCGATAAGCCCCGCCGCGGCCATTACCACGCCACCGTAAAGCTGGCTTGTATGGATGCCGCGTTATTGCCGGAAGGCGAGTTGACCCGGCAGTATGTACGATACCTGGAGTCGGTGATCCATAGCCGCCCCGATATGTGGTTGTGGAGCCACCGGAGATGGAAGCATGCGTGGAAAGATGAGTATGAGTCGATGAGGATCGATGAAGGGGGGATGGTGTTGGGTTAGACATCACCGATATGACCGTTTTAAGGCATATTCGAACAATACGAGACTGGTATCAGAAAAAATTCCCAAAAAAAAGGTGTTTTAACGGTGGTTAGTATTCGAAAACTAAACTACCTTTCAATCTCCGCTTTTCATTGTCAACACAAGTAGTCAGCGCTTCGATTCGAAGAAGTTTCGAATTGTAGCCTCTTTAACCAGTTAAACCGCGACGAACCTTGTCTGACATATGAGAATACCAGCTACTGCACTCCTTATCTTATTGCCATTTCTCTTAAATGCGCAAACCGGCAATGATTCCACCGGCCTGATCAACAAAGCATTTAGTTTTCCTTCCCGATCATTTTCCTTCCTGAGTAAAAAGTACAATTCCCTAACGCAAAACGTTGAGCGCAAAACTCTTAAGGCCCTGAGTCGCATGCAGCAACGCGAGGACCGGTTGAGGGCTAAGATCGCGGCAACAGACAGCGTGAAGGCGCAGCAGCTGTTTGGAAATGCGGCTTTGAAATATCAAAGCCTGGAATCAAGGATAGCGGCGCCACTCGAGACTTCAAAGACTGCTACCTTAAAGGAGTATATTCCCGGCGTCGACAGCATGCAAACGACGCTTGCATTTCTCTCGACGAAAAGCTTACCCGGAGTTTCAGTAAATTCCGCCGATCTTTCAAGGATAGGGAGTTTGCAGAGCGAGATGCAACAACTGCAAGGACGCTTGCAGCAGGCTAATGAGGCGCAGGATTTTCTGCGCGAGCGTGAATCGCAGCTTAAAACACAACTGAGCGGCCTTGGCCTGACCAAGCAATTGGTGGGAATGAATAAGGAGGTCTATAACTATCAGGAGCAATTAAGACAATACAAGGAGATCCTGAACGATAAGGAAAAGTTAGAGCAGGAAGTTCTTTCGAAAGCGACCCAGATACCGGCCTTTAAACGTTTCTGGCAGCAAAACAGCATCTTCGCCAGTCTTTTTCCGATGCCTCAGAGCGTGACGAACGATCCGTCGACTGCCGTTCTCGGGCTGCCGACAAGAAGCCAGGTACAGGCTGCGGTAATAGGGCAAGCCGCTCCGGCGCAAGGCGCTCCCGCGCAGGGTTCCCCGCCACAGGGCTCTATGGATGGGGGAAGTCCATCAGGCGCCCTTCAGCAACAGATCACAAATGGTCAAGACCAGGCGATGGATGCTCAAGGCAGGCTTAGCCAGTTGGGGGGCGGGGGTAGCGCTTCGAACGGAAATGCTACCATGCCTGACTATACGCCGAATAGCCAGCGGACAAAGACTTTCTTCAAAAGAATCTTCTCCTTCTACAGTTTTCAAACAGAATCTGCCACTCCGGCGCTTCCTGCTATTGCGAATATTGGAGCCGGGGTGGGTTACAAGTTAAGCGACAAGATGCAGTTCGGCTTCGGTGCTGCCTATCGATTGGGCATGGGACGGAGTTTGAATGACATCAGTTTTAGCAGCCAGGGGGTGTCGCTCCGCAGTTTTCTCAATATGAAGTTTAAGGGAAGTTTGTGGATCTCCGGAGGGTATGAGGGTGATTACCTGCAGGCCTTCTCCAAATTGCGCGACCTGAAGATCGAAAGCTTGTGGCAGAAGAGTGCGTTGCTGGGTTTGATGAAGAAATACAAAATCGGTAAAAAAGAAGCTGATATCACCCTGTTATATGATTTCCTGGCGGCAACTCATAAAGCAACCGCGCAGCCGCTGGTCTTTCGTATAGGACGCAGTTTTTAACCGGACGAACCAGCCTAAATCCAATCAAATACTACTACAATTCCTTGTCGAATGAATACTGGTAAAAAGACCTTTAAATCCCTGATGTTTTTTTGTTGTGCCGTTTTCCTGCATCATCTATCATTTGCCCAGGTGAACCTACAGACCGGAAGTGCGACTTACAGCATGCCGATCTTCAATTGGCAGGATGACAAGAGCAGGCTTCTTTCGACGATAGCGTTAAACTATAGTTCCGCCGGCGGCCTTAAAGTGAATGATGTAGCCTCAAACGAGGGGCAAGGCTGGAGTATGTTCGCCGGCGGGGTGATAACACGTATGCAGGTGGGAGAGCCCGATGACCAGCAGGCACATGGAAGCGATGGCAATGACGCAGATCTAACCAAGTATCCCAACGGACTATTGTATGCGAATGTGACCGGGGATACGGGTTGTCCAACGCAGCTGATCAAGTACCCTATCTACAAGGGCATGAACCAGCTATACTCTCAGAAGAACGCGACGGCAGTCGACCGGCAGGCGGATTATTTCTCTTTTGAATTTAATGGAAAAACAGGCATGTTCATCGTTGCGCGGGACGGCACCGCGAGGGTAATCGGTGACTCGAGGTTACAGATCTCGTTTCAAACGGATGTAACCATGGCCAACAACACAAGTTCCGGGATCCGGACGACGATCAAGTCGTTCACGGTAACCGATGTGGACGGGCTGATCTATAAATTTGGGTTGGTATCGTCGGCGAATACCTTTTCCGCGGTGAGTCAATTTTGTGGGATGACCAAGGTCCTTCAAACCCAGTTTTGCGACCAATCATTTACGAACATTCTGGGTCAACCGACGTTCAAAGACAAAAAAGTCTACTTTCAATCGAGTTTCGATCTTGGGCAATATGTCAACCCCTGGGTGATCGGCAGTTGGTATCTGGCCGAAGTGGATGATCCGTTTGCGAGCCGGAAGATAACTTTTACGTACAATGTTCATCAGCTAAGTGCCAATGCAGGTGTTCAAATATATGATAATGTGGGTTCGAAGGATTATGTCGTAGTCGATAATAAGAACTCGATCACTTCTTCGCTGGATCTCGCCACGATAAGCTATCCCGACGGCCACGCTATCAATTTCAATTATTCATCGACCCAGCGGGCGGACTATCCCGGCGAATATCCGCTAGCCTCTATCGATATCCTTTATCAGACCCGTTACCTGGCGAAATACCTGTTCACTACCAGCTATCTTATGCGTAACCGGTATGGCACGCCGTCGACCCCGTATCAAAAGTCGATTGCGAGGTTGTATTTGAAACGGGTACAGAAGATAGGCACTGATCTGAAAGAGGATAGCCCGCCGTATGATTTCGATTACTACCTGACTTCGGGAACGGCTAACGCCGATGATTTTGTACCGCCGCCTTTTTTTTATGCAAAGGACATCTATGGCTTTTACAACGGCAGCAACAGTGTGGGTTATAATGGAGAAACCATCCCATTGAACACAAGTGCGGCCGTGTTTTCGTTCTGGCAGTTGAAGGGGCTTTGCTTTATTAAAAGTGGGGTAGGAGGTGTCGTAGTCGCGCCTAAGTCCGGGTATGCCCAAAACGGCCTTTTACGGCAGGTGGTTTATCCGACGGGCGGATCGATCGTCTATCAATATGCGCAAAATGTAAACAGCGCGGGAAGCCTGGACGGTGGGGTGCATGTTTCCCAAACCAGCACCTATGATGGCGGTTATTCGAATGGATGCAGCACCCCGGTGACAACGCAGTATAATTTTGTTATGAATGGTGTGGGAAGCGCCTCTTCCCTGTGGGGTACGGAGACGCCTGCCAACAGTATGACCTTACAAAATCACTACGCCCCTGAATATAAGACCTTCCATTTGTCCTGGAGTTGCGGAGCCTGTTGCTACTGGCATTTTCAATACCCCGGTATCATGAACCAGTACGAGGCGATAAGTATCGAAGGGTTTCAGAATTTTATGCGGGCGATAGCTCCTGTCCTTACTATTGTCGGAGTCATTACCGATATTATGGATGTTGCTACGGTGGTAGGCGGATCGACAGGATTTGGGGCGATAGCAGCTGTAGTGATCGATGTGATCGGCATCCTGCTTGAATTTGGCCTGACGTGCTTTGGCAGCAGCGGCGTTCAGAATACGACTACCACGACTTTTTACAATTCAAATCTTAACGACATCAGCCCTTTACCAAAGCAGTTCATGCGAGTGGAGATCACGCAGAGTCCGGGAGGGATAGGAAAAACGGTGCAGACATTTACGAGTCAGAATGATTACCCGGTGTGGGTGGCCAGCAATCCTCTATTTACCGCGGCCCAACGGTTTGCTCCATGGGCATATGGATTACCGGATAGTACGATGGTCTACGATGCCTCAGGACGCCTTATTAAAGAAACGAAGAACATTTACAGTTTCGGGTTGGCAAAGCATCAATTTTCAACCGTGGTGTCGCAGGGGGTCATCTCTCATCCGGACCTTACTTCCTGTAAATGTGAAGTATTGCATTCTTATTCACAGCGTAGCGATAAATGGTCTGCGGCGGGTGCGGCTTCCTATACAAAGTCCAGCAGCGGCGATCTGTCGGTAGGCTTTTATAATATCTACACGGGACGGGTCGAGCTGGATACGACAGTAGAAAGAGTCTATACGGTCGGCACTCCCTCTCAGTTTGTGGAAACGAGAACGGCCTATGCCTATAACAGTATGGCGGATACCAGCTACGCCCGGATGACACCAGCGAATAATTATGAGGTTCGACAGGTCGCGAATTGGAAAAGCAATGGGGATACCCTTTATAAGACATTTTCGTATCCGGGGGACTATACCTACACGACATTAAATAATGGTCTTATTGGTGACTGGCCGATGAATAATTCCGGCAACGATATTTCGGGGAATGGCTATAATGGCATATTGACCAATGTTACGGCCACGACGGACCATTTGGGAAATGCCAACGGCGCCTTACTTTTTAACGGAACCAGCAGTTATGTCACGATTGCCGATAATGGGAACCTACGCCTATATAATACGGACTATAGTATTTCGGCCTGGGTCAGGCTGGATGCTTATAATACCGGGCTGAACTCCGCCATTCTAAGCAGACGGGGCGCGCTTGGTTCGGGCCAGGGTTACCTGCTCAGTATCACAGGCGTGAATTCTATCAATTCGGGCGGGGTTGGTCCTACGACCGGCGGTCTGATCAAATACAATAATGGCGCAACGAGCTATCAATTTCCTTCGTCCTCGGGGCTTGGTCAATGGCACCTGGTTAGCGAGGTCTACAATCTCGCGGCGCAAACATTGACTGTGTATCTCGATGCGAGCCAGTTCACTCAGTTTACGGTGGTTGCCCCGCCGCCCAATACCTCGTACCCTTTGACCATCGGGTTTGATGAGGCTGCGGTCCTGAGCAATAGCGGGGGTTATTATTTCCAGGGGGCGATGAGCGATCTCCGGCTCTATAACCGGGGCCTCAGTTCTTCCGAGATCCAGCAGCTGTATAACAACTCCGCGGCCACGCCGGGAATTTTAGCTAACCTCCTGCAAAGCAACATTGGAAACATACCGGTGGAAGACTACAGTTGGGAGAGCCTCGCAAATGGGCAAGGTGTTCGATATCTTGGTGAACGGGTCACGGAATTTACGAGGGTCGCGAATAATAGCATCGAGGATTCTGTACAGCTCGAGCAGCGGTTTGTTCAGCCTCAGAGCTCGATCAATCTGTACCATGGTCCCGCCAATACCAATAATCCGGCTTATAAAAAGGTGCGGGTCAATACTCACGGAAGCAATAGCAAGATCACAGGGATGCAGGACGAAGGCGGCCGGGTCGAAACGCATATCTACGACTACAATGATAAATATGTTGCCGCGGCAATAATCGATGCCGATCCCATCCTGGATAGCAGTTGCTATACGAGCTTCGAGACAACCACTTTAGGCGGATGGAAACTGACCGGGACCGCTTCCTATAATAACAGCGGTCCAGCCATTACGGGAAGCATTTCCTTTAACATGCTGGCATCGGGTGCCAATAGCGTCAAATCGCCGGTATTGAACACGAGCAAACCCTATATTCTATCGTTTTGGGCCACCAACAGCAATAGTTCCGTTTCTTCCGGGGTTACCCTGAGTAAAAGCGGTCCTACCATCAACGGATTTACCTACTATGAGTATGCGGTGGCGCAGGGCACCTCAACGGTGACGTTGGTCAATAATGCAGCGGCCGCGAGCATTTTGGACGAATTGAGGCTTTACCCGAAAATGGCCCGGATGCGTACGACAACCTACGATCCGCTAATCGGCAAGACTTCCGAATGCGACGAAAATAACCGAATCCGGTACTACGAATATGATAACCTGACGCGACTGAAATTTATCGAAGATGAGAACAGGAATGTGGTCAAGATGTACGAGTATAATAACATTTCGATGACCAAGCGAACGGGTTGTCCGCAGATCTACTTCAACCATCTGATCTCGGAAACCATCGTAAAGAACAACTGTGGTTCGGGGTACCAGGGCACGCCGGTGACGGTTACCATTCCGGCGAATAAAGATACTTCTACAGCGAGCCAGGCTGATGCGGATGCCAAGGCGGAGATCGATCTGATATTGAGCGGGCAGTCGACTGCCAATTCCCAGGGCAGCTGTTTATTGATCTATTATAATCAAGCGCTGACTACAAGGGACTCCGTGCTGTATTGCTCGCCGGGGAAAAAGGGGATCTGGGTAAATTACACGGTGCCTTACGCCAGGTATTCATCGACAGTCAGTCAGGCGACGGTGGATTCGCTCGCGATCCTGGACACTCTTGCGAATGGGGCGAAAAATGCGAATATTTTGGCGGACAGCGCGTCTTATTGTGTATACGATACCACCGCTGACTGGGAATCGGACTCGATACCCAATTTCAAATGTGTTGCGGACAGCGAGTATGTGCTGCAAACCAATAGAAACCCCAACAGCCCTTCTTTTAACACTACCCGCTGGGTGAACGAGTATATCGGCGATAGTGCCTGTGCCATTTGTGCATTTACCTGGTCGAGTTCGATCACCTCAACCATTACCGGGTACACGAGCAATAGCGGAAGTACGGGATCATTTACCTACAGATATTTTCCACCGTACGTTGGCTATACGGGTGGAAGCATCGGTACCATAACGGGTGACTGTACGCCGAGCGGGAGCCGGTCAATCATCGTGACGGACGGGGCCGATTCGACGAGAACCTGGCAAGTCATGATCAATTCGGGTGGGCAGGTGTCTGTAACGCTTTGGGGCGGATCGGCGCCAACGACGACTTCGGTGCCAATCATACTGATCGGGTCTTATCCCTTATAGACTTAGCTCGTAAATCTGTTAAGAGAAATAATTAAACGGATGAAAAAGAAAAAATTGGTAGTAGTTGCAAGGGCATTGTTGATATGCCTGATCGTATTGGCGGGTTCCAATCTATTGCGGGCACAAACGTGGAGTCCTAATTTCGCGGTTGGAACCATCACCGGCAATTACAATTTTTCATATGCGCAGACGCCGGATAAACTAGTCGAGATCTATACGGCGCTGCTGCCGAACGATGCGGGGGCTACGTTTCAATGGCAGCAAAGCGCGTCGCCCGTATTCAGTTCTTATACTAATGCCACTGGAACGTCGACACTAGCGACCTATACTTTTTCGGCGGCGCTATCTCAAACGACCTATTTCAGGCTTGCCGTGACGAGTGGCGGTGCGACTGTTTATTCCAATATTGTGAAGATAGCGGTTGTATCGACCAACTGGGAGGATGTGAACTACATACGAGAGCATGCGGTGTTGACTACTGGAATTACGGCAAGCTGGACGACGGTCGACGGGTTGGCCATCGGTCAGAAGATGATGACTACCGACTACCTGGATGGCATCGGCAGGCCGGTGGAAGGAATAAGGGCGGGTGTTGCGACGCCCGCAACCGGTAGCAACACGTGGGGCGATGTCGTACGGTTTTATAAATACGATGCCTATGGAAGGGAGCCCCTCAAGTATCAGGGTTATACTACAACCGGGAGTCCCGGCAAATACAAAGCTTCGCCGGTAACGGATCAAGCATCGTACTACAGCAGTGTTTACGGTGAAACAGCAGGCTACACCTCAACCACCTATGACAACAGTCCGTTGAATCGGGTTATTAATATAAAAGAGCCCGGCACTTCCTGGGCATCCGCACCTGGGGACTCTGCTGCCTATGATATGAACACCTCGGCGGAAAATGTGCAGATCTTTTCGACCGACTATATCCAGGGGGACGCACCGGTAGATAAAGGAGCCTATCCTGCAAGCTCGCTTTTCAAAAGGACAGTGACAGACGAGGGCGGGAAAAAGGTGATCGAGTACATCGACAAGAGTGGAAAGATCATTTTGACGAAAACCCAATTAAGCGCCAGCCCGTCCGTGGCCCATAGTGGCTGGATCTGTGTATACAGCGTGTATGACGACTTTGGTTTTCTTCGCTTTCAATTGCAGCCGGGTGCGGTCAGTTACCTGGATGCGAACAGCTGGAGCTTTGCCGGGACCAATGGCCAGCAGGTGTTGAACGAGATGTGTTACCAGTACAACTATGATGACAAGGGGCAAGTCATATGGAAAAAGGCCCCGGGCGCCGGGGCTTTGAAGATGCTCTACGATTCCCGGGAGCGGCTGGTATTTACCCAAGATAGTAACCAGGCTGCCTTATCCACGCCCCAGTGGACGGCGAATCTGTACGATATTTTGGACAGGGTAACGACGAGGCTGCTGTATAATACAACAGAGAGCACTGCCAGTCTGCAAAGCGACATCAACACTGCGTTGGCTACCAATACCAACCCCATCAGCAGCGCCAACCTGTCGAATCCGGCCGTAACGACCATATTGAAGTATTATTATTACGACGACTATTCGTATTCCGGGGCAAAGGCATTTTCCACGAATTTCGATAACAACACCGCCTACAATCCAGCGAGCGATGCGAATGTCATTCCCATCGTCTCCTCAAAGCGTACGTTGAGCAAGCTTACGGGCGAATCGCGGCGGATCATGGGAACCAGCACGTTCCTATTGTCAAGCGACTATTACGATGAGAAGGGCAGACCCATCCAGTCGGTGCAGGATAATATGCTGCAGGGGCAGGATATTACCACCAATCAATATCACTGGGACGGCCGCCTGTTGAGCGTAAGCCGGAAGCACACCACAACCGGGTCGGGATTTACGACTTTTCCCATCTTATCGGTCAATGTTTTCGATAAGATCGGCAGGCTTTCAGGCATCCAAAAGAAATTCGGGAGCAATGCTACCGTCAGGATCGCTGATTATACCTATGACGATATCGGAAGGGTGAAAGTCGTAACGTTGGACTCCACCTATACCGGTTCGGGTAAAACCAATATGGAGTCGCTGGCGTATACCTACAATATCCACAATCAAGTGACGGGGATCAATAAGGACTATGCGGTGAAGGGCTCCACTTACAGCAAATGGAAGAATTTCTTTGGTTTATATATCGGGTATGACAACAGGGATGCGGTGTTTGCCGCTTCCCAACTGGACGGTCATGTCACGGGTCAGATGTGGTGTACGCAGGGGGACGATGCGCAGCGAAAATACGATTATACGTATGACGCGGCCGGCAGACTAATAAATGCCGCGTATAATGAGCAGCAGCAGGCGGGAAGCGGATGGGCCCATAGCGCGGTGGATTTTTCCATTACCGGCACCAGCGGGCAAATTACATATGACCTGAACGGTAACCTGTTGAATATGATACATAAGGGTGTGTTGCCCGGCACCAGTACGCCCGTTCAGGTGGATAATCTTACCTATACCTATCAGTCGAATAGCAATAAGATCAGTTATGTTACGGACAATGGCACCGCGGGGAGCAGTAATGGCTTGCTGGGTGACTTCAAGGATGGAACGAACGCGGCCAACAGCCCGGATTATGTTTATGATGCCAATGGAAACCTGATCGTCGATCTTAATAAGGCCATTGGAGCGATAGGTACGCCCGGGATCACTTACAATTGTTTTGACAAGCCGACACAAATTCTCCTGGCGGGAAAAGGCACCATCAACATCGTGTATGACGGGGACGGGCAGAAGGTGCAAAAGAGTTTTGTGCCTACCAGCGGCACTACCGTGACGACAACATATATCAGGGAGTTTTCTTTCCAGACGCTTTCGACGTCGGCTTCTACAAATAACCTCAGCTTCATCAATTTTGAAGAAGGCCGGATCAGGACCATTCATGCCGTAGCCCAAAACAACGGGTACGACGTGCTGACTATCAGTGGGACGCTTTCTTTGCCCGACACGTTGCAAGGTGTTTTTGATTTCTTTATCAAGGACAACCAGGCCAATACGCGCATGATCCTGACGGATGAGGTTCATACGGGAAGTAACCAGTGTACGATGGAGACGAGCCGGGCTTCCGCCGAGGATCCGATATTCCAGGGGAGCGGCAACGAAGTGGAGAATACAAGGGTGGCCATAACTACGATACCCGGTCAGTCGACCGGTGGCGGGTGGCATAGCAATACCAGCGCCAGCGTCAGCCAGTTGGGGGATTATACCGGCGCCTTTAAAATGGGGCCAAATGTGTTGCTGAAGGTTATGGCGGGCGATACCATCAATGCGACGACACAATATTATTACCAGGCGGCCGGAAGTTATAGTGCCGGCACGGCTGGTCTGACACAGGGAGTGCTGACGTCGATCATCAATGCGATCGGCGGCGGATCGGCAGCGAGTTCGGTGGTAAAAGCAGGCAGCAGCAATATTCAAACAACGCTAAATGGGAGCAATCCCTTCGCGGTCATTACTGATCCGGGTACTGCGGGTACGGCGAATACGGCGGCGCCGCAGGCCTATCTCACAGTCCTTTTCTTTGATGAGCGGTTCAACTATCTGAGTTCGGGAAGCCAATGGATCCAAGTGAGCCAGGCGGGCGATGGTGCAAGTCCCCTGGTGCTGGCGAACCTTCAGGCGCCAAAGAACGGTTATGCCTTTGCCTATCTGAGCAATAAAAGCACGCAGGCTGTCTTTTTCGATAATATGCAGGTGGGGGTAAAGCATGGCCGAATTATCGAAGAGGATCATTATTACTCTTATGGGTTGAAGATAGCGACCATCAGCAGTAATATCGTAGTCAATCCGCAGGAGGGTGTCGTGGCAAACAAGTATTTACTTGGAGGCGAGGAGCTGCAGGATGAGGGGGGACTCAACTGGTATGACTATGGTTATCGGAACTACGATCCGCAGATCGGCCGTTTTGCGCAAGTCGATGCGTTGACGGATGCAACACCGGCCTTGAGTCCGTACCTCTACGCTTACGATGAGCCGATACGTTACGAGGATCATAGCGGACTGATGGGCGGAGTTCCTATTTGCCCGTGGACATCATCGATCGTCGTGTTCTTTGAAAAGGCGACCTATTACGTAGGCAAAGGGTTGGATGCGATACAGCCTGTTGAAACTGTGTTCAGTGTGACGGCGCATCTTGCCAGCGATGCTTCGCTTGTGTTGCAGGCGATATCGGTGAATGAAGTAGTAAACAGGACAACGACTGCTGCTGTCGGAGAAAAGACGGCTGCGGAAGGTGATGATGGGCCGCAGGGGCCGGGACCTTCGTCCGGGCCGACGCCGCCGATCTTTTGGGCGGAGTTCAAGCATCCCTTTGTATATGTAGCGGACGCCGACTATGCAAAGAAGTATGCGCCGGAGCGTGGACAAATAAAGCGGGATCCGGATTACCCCAATATAAAATTCCTGGTGTTTCACAGGCTCGGCAAACTTAACCCCAACAATCCCAATACCCCGGAAAAAAACCGCAGAGAGGCCAAGAAGGCAAACCGGTACAGACTCAAGGATATGTTGAAGGAGGCAGACGAGCATCTCCATGAGGTAGCTTATGCGTCAACCGAGGAGGGAGGCGCCCAGGCAATAATGTATATCGTCGACGCCGATGACAATGTTGCTCATGGGATCGATCTAGGCAAATTCTTTTTAGATAAACATGTAGTAACGGGAGAGGAGTTCTGGGTACCCATTCTTGATGATGATCCGAGGAACCGGATCCGAGTCCCGGTACCGTTCCCAATCCCGGAAAAAGATCCATTCAAAAGGAAGGTGCCAAAACCTGTTCCGATAAAGCATCGCAACCCTATCTTTACACCCTTGCTTATTAAGCCTGGCGTTCCCCAAGAAGAACCACTCTGGATCGAAATTCTTGAGGCGCTGGAAAAAGTAGAGATATAAAGTTTTTTTAAGTAGTATTACAGATAGATGAGCAGCTTTAAAGACCTGGTCAATAAGTTCGATGGCATTCTTCGCCAGTACAATGCCAAGGCCTATGACAGCCTTTTGCCTGCGTTGACCGATAAGGAAACCGATGATCATTTGGCAGCCTATTCCGTCGATGATAAGGATGTTAAATGTCTCTATCAATGGAAGGCCGGGATAGGGAATCGCGATGGATGGAATATGACCGAGCACGGGGGACTGTTGACTTTTGATTTTGTCAACCGTTTGAGGGCCAAGAAATTTTATTATGACCCGCTTTTGGTACCGCTGATCGGTGATAATGGGGAGGACATTTTATTGTTCAACACCAATCGAGGCAAGCACTACGGTAAGGTGTACCTCTATTCAGTGCCGCAACTTTACATCGAACATCCGGTAAGCTATTTCGACTCATTGCAAACAATGGTCGAGACTTTTGCGGCGGCCTATGAGCAAGGCGCTTACCAGTACGATGTCGGCGAAGACTGGCTGGATATCGACGATAAGAAATTTTCCGAGATTGCAGCAGGATATAACAAAAATTCAGTGTTCTGGACTCCACATGATGAAGTCATGTGGAAGGAATGGTACGAAATATAGACTCTATATGTTGAAATATAATATTTTGATGGGTGTATTGTTTGTTTCCTGCTGGTTATGTAGCTGTAATTCCGGCGGCGGCTATAGCAACGCGGTGAAATACGGGTCGCAGCTTTCTCTTGCGCGGGGGAGTAAGTATTATTATAATATTGACAATCAAACGACAACCAGGTTTGAAGTAAACAAGAATAAAACCGAGAATAAGAATACCGTGAATGCGGGAATCATTTATGAGGTGATGAGTGATTCGGGCGGCCATTATGTAGTGAAGATGGTCTTTGACAAGTTCACCGTTCATACGAAGAATGCGGATGGTGAAAAAGATATGACGACTGAGAGCGGCCAGGAGCCGACTGATCCGGCGGAGCAAATGCTCAGGCGGCTAAAGGGGAATTTCGTGCTTATCACCCTTGATCATAAGGGCGTTGTTTTGGCCGTGCAGGGTTATAAAGAGCTTGCGGATCAGATATTGGGAGGGGTTAATGTGATGAATCCATCCGACAGGCAGGCCATGCGCCAGCAACTGATGAATATGTTTGGAGAAGGATTTGTGAAAAGTATTTCCAATGAGGGTTTGGGGTTGCTTCCGGATTCCGCGGTTTTTGTCGGTGGCGGCTGGTCAAAGAAGATCAACCAGTCGGCGGGGCTCAACTTTAGTATTTTGGGTCAGTACACTCTCTCTTCTGTCGAGAATGACATCGCTTCTATCGACGTCAGCGGGCAGATCAATGAGAAGGATTCAGGGGCCAATCTATTCGGGAGCGTCGTGAACCTCAATTTAACGGGAAAGGAGGAAGGTCGTTATCATGCGGATGCCAAGACAGGGATGCTGCGGGATGGGGAGTCCGATATCGACCTCAAGGGGACCGTAGAGGTGCAGTTGAGGGAGGTGCCTTTAGATATCGAGATAAAAAAAGAGATAAAAGTTGTGAAGATCTAATTTGGATGGGAGAGCTGGCGCCTGAGCTGGGAGATCTGGTCCTGGCTGTGTTGAACGGCGAATTGGAGGGAAGTGAGTTCCACGGTTTTGTTTGGCGTCAGTTGGGCTTCTCCGCTGTTGAGCCGGGCTTTGAATTCAGCCAGGGATTTTTGCTGGCGGGTGAGGAGGGTCGTGTATGAAGACAGGGAGTCGCGAAGAGAGGCCTTATAGGTCTCTTCGTCTTTTACGGCCCTGATCTCGGCGATACGGACGGAGTCGTTTTTTGCTTTTTGGGCCTGGAGGATGGCGGTTCTTTCTTTGTCGCTGAGGCCGCAGGAGACGGCGATGAGGGTGGTCGCGAGGATCAGGGTAGAAAGGGTTGCTTGTCTCATATGATACGGGTTACGGATGTAAAACGCGCTCGGGATTTCGATTATTGCGGGGAGAGCGGGCTATTTTGGGGAGTCGGCCTGGCAGCAGAGGGGCTGGTTGGGATTGGTTTTGTCTCAGCGAAAGACGACGATGACGGGGCGATCGGGTTGTCGAAGAGGATATTGATGTAAAAGGGCGGGCGATCATCCGACGTCGATGACGAGTTTGCCGGCAACGGTGCGGTTACGGAGGGCGTGGTAGGCGTCGTTGATCGTGTCGAATGAATAGTGCCGGGCTTCGACGAGGGGTTTGAGCTGGCCGGATTCGGCCATGGCGGTCGCGGCACGGAGGATCTCGCCGTAGTGGGCGCGGTGGGAGCCGGAGGCAGGGGCGGAGTTGGAGTCGGGGGTGAGAGGGGAGTTGGTGCGAGGGGTGAGGGGGGAGTTGGCTTCGGCGATGAGGGGATAGAGCGTGAAGACGCCGGAGTAGGTGGCGTTGCGGAAAGAAAGGGGCCCGAGATTATGGTTGACGAAGCCCTGGATGCTGACGACATGGCCGGTGTAGCGTTTGACGGCCATGAAAGAGTCGTCGAGCACCTTACCGCCGATATTGTCCAGTACGATGTCGAAACCCTCGCCGCTGGTGTGTTGCTGAACATAGGATTCGACGGAAAGTGATGTATGATCGATGGGTATGGCGCCGTATGATTCGGCCAGGGCTTTGTTTTTGGGGCTTACCGTCGTATATACTTTTGCGCCGCGGGCACGGGCTATCTGAAGGGCGATGTGGCCGACGCCGCCGGCGCCGCCGTGGATCAAAACCGACTGACCGGCCGTGATGCGGGCCTTGTCGACGAGGGCCTCCCAGGCCGTAATAAAGACCAGTGGCAGGGCCGCGGCTTCCCGGAAGTCGAGGTTTTGGGGTTTGATGGCAAGTAGCCGGGCGTCCACGGCCGCATATTCGGCCAGGGTTCCGGGAATGCCTGCGATGCCGCCAGTCATGCCGTAAACGGCATCGCCGGGTTTGAATGGGGTGGCGCCTTCGCCGGATGGGAGGGTTGTGAGGCCTTTACCGGATGGGGGAGTTGTGACGCCTTCGCCGACGGCTTCCACTGTTCCGGCCAGGTCGATGCCCAGGATCGCGGGGAGGCGGGTTTGGGCATGGGCGGCTTGTCCGGCTTTGATCTTGAGATCGAGGGGGTTAACGCCGCTGGCTGCTATCTTCACCAGGACCTGACCCGGTGCGGGGGCTGGCTTTTCGACTTCTTTTAATTGATAATCAGTCTGGTATTCCTCTAGAACGAGTGCTTTCATGTTTCTGTGTTTGTAGAGCAAAGGTCCGGGTTGCGGCAGGTTCCTACGGTGTATATTTACACTATTTTGGTGTAATTTTGCACTATGGTAAAAGATCACCTACGTGAGCCGTTCGAGCTTGTTTTGAAGGAGTTGCTGGATGAATGCCCGCGGGGCAGGCATACGCATTCCTTTTTTGAGCTGATCTACATCGTCGAAGGCACGGGACGGCAGTGTATCAATGATAACGAGTTCGAATATAAGCCGGGTAACCTCTTTCTTGTTGCGCCCAACGATACGCATATCTTCAAGATCGAAAAGCCTTCGCGGTTCTTTTTTATCCGGTTCAACCAGGGGTTTCTAAGGGCTTCGAAAAAAGATGGGGAGATGTCGCAGCGGCTGGAGTTGATCCTGCAGAATGCGAAGCATGAGCCGGGGTGTATCCTGAAGAAGGAAGAGGACCGGAGGTCGGTGACTCAGCTGATGGAGATCGTGATCCGGGAGCATCTGAGCCAGGATTCGTATCATAAAGAGCTGATCGGGCAGTTGGTGAATACGATGCTGACCATCGTGGCGCGAAATATCACGCAGGCTTTTCCGGCGGTGGTGGGGGAGAGGAGCGAAGAAAAGGCGATCAAGATCCTGGAGTATATTCAAAGCAATATTTACTATCCGGATAAGTTGCGGGTGGAGGCCATCGGATCCTATTTTGGCGTTTCCAGAAATTACCTGGGACGATATTTCAAGAAGCAGACGAACGAGACGCTACAGGAGTATATCCTCAAATACAAGCTCCGGCTGGTGGAGAGCCGGCTGTTGCATAGCAATATGCGCGTGTCGGAGATCGCGGATGAGTTTGGCTTTACGGATAAGAGTCATCTGAACCGGATCTTTAAAAGATACCGGGGAGTTAATCCAACCGAGTTCAAGCAGTCTGGAGTAGCGCAGCCCGAATCATTCCGCTAGCCTCTTCAGCAATTCATCCGCGTCGGTTTTCATGTTCAGGTTTTCCTGGGAGATGCGCTGCAGCAGCTGTTTTGCTTTGTCGGCGTCCTTGCCGTGGTTGCGACGCATCAGGGCGAGGGCCTGATAAAAAAGGGCCGGGCTGGAATGCGGATCGGAACGGGCTTGCAGTTTTGTAAAGAAGTCAAGCGCCTCGCCGAAGTTGTTCGTCCGGAGGGAAACAAATCCTTCATAAAGAAGCGCGGTTGCCTGCAGGGAGTCTGTTTTGAGCAACTTTTTGAATTGTAGATGGGCTTCGTCGAGGTTGTTATTATTGTAGAGATCGATGCCAGCCTGAAAGGGCCCGGTGGCGCCGGGCGTCGTAGCAATCATGATGAGATTGTCCCGGATGTACCAGTCGGCCAGCTTTGCCGGGCCTCTGGGCTTCTGAAAAATCAGCATGACCAAGACTGTGGCGCCTAAAATAGCTGCGGCGGCGGCGGCGCCCAGGACTTTCCGAAAATCCATTTTTTTTGCCTCTGCCGGCCTTGTGCCGTCGATGCTTTCAATACTTGCCATTGTGTGGTTTATAGGGTTTTAGCGAGGAGCAGGCCAGATAGGTGGGCTAAAATATATAAAATAATTAATTGGTGCAAGTCGTATCTGTACAGGATTGCTTCAGGATTTGCAGTTCTTCGGTGAGGACGTCGGACATGAGCCAATTCGCCCAGATGCGGGCGTACCAATTGAAGGGGGTATTGATGCTGAAACGGCTGGTCAGGGAAAGGCGGGTTTTGCCATTGGGGAGGGGTTGGAGGGTGTAAGTGTCACCCTGCATGCGGATGTGTTCGCCGCCAATGACGATATGTTCGTCCATGACGGCTTTTGAGATGGTGGCGGGGTCGGTGGTGATGTCCAGATCGAGACGCCGGCCGGGTTCGAGTTGGATGATGGTCTCGAAAAAGGTGAGTCCTTTTTCGTATGATGCTGTACGGTGGCCGCCGGGGGCGACGGTGTCGAGTGTCGTGTTTTTGTGATGGGGGAAACCGATCATGCCGCAGAGGCTCCACTGCTGTGATCCTGCAGTGGTCTGCCGGGCGGAAGTGAGGGCGACCCAGACTGCGTCGGGTGGAGCCGGGATGTCGACCTGTTTTTCAATGGAGACAAATTCGAAGGAGGTGGTGCGTTTGCCTTCGATGAGGCCGAGGAAAATGGGGATGAAGAAGAGCAGGGAGACGGTGAGTTTGTCGGGTTTGTCAATCGTGTTCTTTTCGAAGTCGAAGTTGTACTTTTTTTTGAAGCGGCGTTTCTTTCTATGAAATGCCACGAGGCCACCGCAGCCGGCGATGAAGGCGAAGATGGGAAAGGCCATGAGCCAGCAGATCTGCCCTTCAATCTTCAGGAACATGGTGATGACCAGGATGAGGAGGCAGGTGATCGCGGGTTTGAAGAAGGCTCCTGTTTGGGTGTGGGTTTCTTTATAGGGGAGCAGGAGGATGGTCAGGTAGCCGACGAGGAAGGGGACGAGGAAGAAGAAGGTGATGCTCATGATTGCCATGGCATCGCCAAAAGAGGCGAAGAGGAGACGGAGGCTGGTGCCGTAGACGGCGGCGAGGGTGATGGACAGTAATAATTTCATGGAGTTCTTGGGTTAGGTCCGAAGGTGACGAGGATGGCGTCGCGGCGGCAGTTGTAGCGAATGGGGAAGGTGTCGCCGAGGCCTTTGCTGAGAATGTAGTAACAGCGGCCGTAGGTTTTATCGAGGATGTTCCATTTGTAGCGCCATTTTACAGGGTAGAGGCCGTTGGGGGTTTGCCGGACGCGCGCGAGCCAGGGTGCGTCGTGGTTGCCGCCGATGGCGTAGCGGGGGATGGAGCCGAGGGAGGTCAGGAGGTGGCGGAGGTTGGGGAGGCCGAAGGGGGTGTCGATGTAGTCGCCGCCGAGCAGGAGGAGGTGGGGGTCGATGTCTTTTATTTGCCGGATGTGTTGGTCGACGCGTCTGCGGCTGACGCGATGATAATGCAGATCGGAGATATACAGGAGGCGTTTTCCCGAGAGGGGTTCGAAGGGATACGCGTAGTGTCTGATCTCCGGAGGTTGATTATAGCCGAGTTCTAGTTTCATGGTTATACCAAATTATGATGGCGAGGCATCCGATGTACCAGTTATGGAGACGATGTTTTTTGTTTAGAAGCCCGATGAGCATGTAGGCGGCGATGGGGATGACGGTGAGGAGGCATCTGGCGATGCCGATTTTATATGTTGCCCGGATGCTGGAGAGGACCGGGTTTGGGGTTTGGTCGATGAGGATCGGGAAGAGAAAGAGAAAATGGATCTCGACGAGATAGAAGGCGAGGATCGACAAGGGGATGATGATGGGGCCGCATGTCGGGAATGCGGTGAGTGTTGTGATGAGTGCGGTGAGGCAGGCGCCGTATTTGAGGAGGCCATAGGCGGTGTATTGGGTATTGGGGTTGAATGGTGGGGTTGTTGTGGGGTGGAGGGCCGCAAGTTGGCGATGCATCCAGTGTGCGCCGGATGAAAATAGGGTGCCGGGGTTGCCGGCCAGTGCGTGGGCGCCGGAGTTTGCAATGGGCGTCTGCCGGAGATGCATTTTGCTTGCGGTTATGAGTTGTTGCCAGGTCATGCGCAATAGATGAAATGGAACCAGGCGATCCAGGCGAGGCCGTTGCCGAAGACGAGCATGCGGTGATAGGTATGTTCGAGGCGGCCGCAGCGTTTGATATGGAAGACGAATTCGTCGTAGCTGATGGCGACGACGGTATAGATGAGGACGACAAGGATGGGGATGAGGAACCAGGCGGGATGGGCGCTAAGCATGGCGAACCACATCAGGAGGAACATGGGGAGACCGCCGAGGCCGAGGGCGGCGGCTTCGGCTGCGCGCTCTTTTGGTGGGAGTTTCATGCCTAAGTTATGGCGATGGAATCGCCAGTCGAGGACACCGCCGATGGTGGCGACGATGCCGAAGAGGGCGATGGCGCCGAATTGCCAGCTGAGATAGGGAAAGGTGGAGGTGATCTTTAGTTTGATGTTGTTGCGATAGAGGAGCAGGAGGGCGCCGAAAAGGATGGCGGGCATGAAGAGCAGGATGAGGGAGAGGTAGGAGCGCCAGGTTTTTTGTTGTGTTGTTGAGCGAGGCATATTTCTGTATTTGAAAGTGCTTTGAATTACAAAGTAATGGTTTTATATTTGAATTTCCAAGTTGGAGGTTATTGTTATTTTCGAGACTCGAAATGGAATTTTATATGGAGAATCTTTCGTATTTGATCGACTATCATTTGTGGGCGCATAAGAGACTGTTGGCGACGCTGCCGGAGTTGACGGCAGAGGAATGGACGATAGATACACGCGGCAGTTTCCCAACACTGAGGGCGTTGTATCAGCATATCCTGGAAGGGGACTATCGCTGGTTGCAGCGGTGGAAGGGCGTTCCGTTCGCGGAAACGCCGGCGCATTACCGCGTGGAAGACTATGAGAGTCTTGACCGGCTATTCCGGCCGCAGCTGGAGGAGATGGTGGTGGAGGCGAAGCGGTTCCTGGAGTCGGGGCCGGAGCGGCCGGTGTTTTTTATCACGGGCAAAGGATTAAAAGTAACGCAGCCTTTCTGGCAGACGTTCTACCAGGTTACCAATCACGGTACCTATCACCGGGGGCAGGTGGCGCATATGTTGCGCGCGATGGGTCATGCGCCGGCGGGGACGGATATCTTTTTATTTTTTCAAGAAAGAAATCAGGAGAATGCTTAAAAAGTTGTGCTTGGCAGCCAGCCTATTGTTCCTGGGCGGATGGGTATTTGGCCAGAAGAACATCCGGACCGCCTATGATGACAGTACGTTGATGCAAGGCGGAGAAAATACGCTGATGCCCTTCAACCGGTGGGTGCGATCCGCGGGAGACGTCCGGAGATTTGGAGATCCGAGGCAGGAGAATCACGCGCTGGATTTTGCGATCCTGCCGGATAGCCAGCATATCGTGTTGGAGGAGCGGTATGGCATCGATGTTTTGGATGCCCGCAGTCATCAACGGGCGGCGCACTGGAATTTCGTAAATGACCCCGAGGTGCGGGACCTGATGTGCACTTATTCGGGGATCAAGGTCTTTGTTTTTGAGGGCCACACCTATGTGGCATGGTCGGCGGCGAATTCGCGGCAATCTGCCCTGCTCTTCGCGGAATGGGATGGTACGGCGATGAAGAATGTGAATCATCTGTCGTTGGCGGCGGTGCCCCCTGCCCCCACGGCCCTGCCCAATGAGATCGCGGTACAGATGGAGGATGGGATCCCTTACCTGTATGTAACGCTTAACGGGAACAATCAGTTGATCAAGGTGCGGTTTACGGACAAGTCCATCGTGTGGACGGCGCCGACAGGCGTTGCACCCTATGGGTTGCGGGTCGTCGGCAACAAAGTGTATGTTACGAACTGGGCGGGTGAGCAGGTGACGGACAACAACCTGGAAACAGCGGGGACGCCCTGGGGCAGCGCGTATACCAGCCCTGTAACTGGTGCGACGGCTAGAGGCAGCCTGTCCATTATCGATGCGCGGAGCGGGAGCGTTACCGGGGCAGTACCGGTGGGATTGCATCCGAATGCGATCGTGTGCAGTCCGGACAGCCTCTATCTCTATATCTCCAATGGCAACAGCGATAATGTCAGCGTGTTCGATGTGCGGCGGGGTGTTGTCGTGGACTCGATCCCCGTGGGACTTTTTTCGGGGAGTATTACCTATTACGGGAGCAGCCCGAATGCGTTGCAGCTGGACCGCAGCGGGACGGTGTTGTATGTTGCCAATGGATTCGACAATGCGATCTGTGTGGTGCAGTTGGGGGCGGGTGATGCGACGAATGGGAAGGGGAGGACGAGAGTGAAGGGATATATTCCGACCGAGGCATATCCGGGAGGGCTTGCTTTGCTGGGGAATGATCTCTATGTAGCCAATATCGAGGCGCAGGGTTCGCGGGTGCTTGCGTTGGCGTCGGGATTTGCGGACGATGTATCGAAAATGGCCTATACGATCCACCAGGAGTTAGGTTCGGTGAGTATCATTCCGGCGCCGAATGACAGGGAGCTGAAGGGATATACGAAGAAGGTTCGGGAGCAGAGTTTGATCTTCCGGCTGGCGATGACCAACCAGGGGCCCCGGCGGCATGCGGCGCCGCGGCCGGTTCCGGAGCGGATCGGGGAGCCCTCGGTCTTTAAGCATGTTGTTTATATCATCAAGGAGAATAAGACCTATGATCAGGTATATGGTGACCTGGCGCAAGGGCGGGGGGCGCCGGAGCTTTGTATCTATGGGGACAGCGTGACGCCGAACCAACACCGGCTGGCGTCGACGTTCTCGTTGCTGGACAACTACTATGCGGCGGGCAAGTGTTCGGCGGAGGGGCATCAGTGGGCGGATGCGGCGATGGTGTCGGATTATGTGGAGAAAAGTGTCCGGGCGTGGTTCCGGAGTTATCCGCACCGGCAGGATGATGCGCTTGTGTATAACCGGAACGGATTTGTATGGAATAACGCGTTGGATCACGGCAAGAAAGTGCGCGTCTATGGAGAAGCCTGTACGACGCATTATGGGCGGGAGTTGAAGTGGGAAGACATTTACCAGGGGTACCTGGACCACCGGGATCAGGGGTTTTATAATACGACCACGATCGGCCGGCTGAGACCGATCATTTCTCCGGCGTATCCGGATTGTGATAATTTGGTCTTTACCGATCAACTGCGAGCTGAGATCTTTATCAACGATTGGAAGCGGGCCGAGCAGGCGGCGACGGATACGCTGCCGGATCTGATCGTGTTGTCGTTGCCGGATGATCATACGGCGGGGACGTCGCCGAACTTTCCAGTCCCGCAGGCCATGGTGGCGGATAACGATCTGGCGGTGGGCCGGATCATCGATGCGATCACGCACAGCCGTTTCTGGGATAGCACAGTGGTGTTTATCACTGAAGACGATTCGCAGTCGGGTTGGGACCATATTTCACCTTACCGGACGACGGGGCTTGTGATCAGTCCTTATTCCGTGATGGGTACCGCTATCCACACCAACTATAACCAGACGGGGATGGTGCGGACGATCGAGCAGATCCTGGGGATACCGCCAATGAATGTCATCGATGCGACGGCGTTGCCGATGTTCGATTGTTTCTCCGGGCAGCGGTCGGCGACCACTTTTACTCATGTACAAAATTTAATCCCGCTCGACCGCATGAACAAGCCGCTGGCGGCGTTAAAGGGGAAGGCGGCGACGTATGCCCGGGCTTCGGCGAACCAGGCGTTCAAGGATGTGGATGGGGGTGATGATGAGTTGATGAACCGCATCCTTTGGTTCGATGCGAAGGGAGAGGCGCCGTATCCGACGCCGGTAGTGGCTGCCGCCCAAACCAAGCCGTAAACCTGTTACCAAACCCTGAACGGGATTGCTGATATGAAAAAGACCTACCTGATCCTAACCGTTGCGCTCCTGCTGGGGGCCTGCAAGAAACATCATGACCAGCCGGCGGACAGCTCCAATGTGCCGCCCTACTTCCAGGACATTATCATCAACGAGGTGCTGCCCAACGGGTCAACGTCGGCCTTCAACCATGCGCTGGGATATTTTGCGTTGGGCTCCGACCCTGCGACTCAGATCATGGTGGCGAGCCGGGGGCGGGAGGAGCATTATGACGCGCGGGGATTCCGGATCGCGTCGATCAAGAAGGCGGATGGAACGGTGAACTGGGTCAAGTCCTTCGATCTTTCCGACGACTATACGATCCAGATAGCGACGTGTGCGGATATGGATAAGAACGAGAATATCTGGGTGGGCGGGCATTGTTTCTACCAGAATCAGCTGGGCACGATGTTCCTGGTCAAGCTGGACCGGAATGGAAACCTGCTTTGGTCGAAGACCTTTCCGAATGCGTATTACCGCGCTTATTCGCTTGTCGCGCTGGCCAACGGGGATGTGGCTTTGTTGGGGAAGAATGCCGCGGGGCTGGTGGTCCACCGGGTAACGACCGATGGAAATCCGGTGTGGTCGACGACGGTGGGTTATACGAATGGGGGGATCGATGATGACTATTATAGCAGTACCACTCTGCCTATAAGTCCCGAGAATCATGGGCTGGTGGCGGCGAGTGACGGTAGTATCTATGCGGCTACGAGCAGTAATCCCGGGGGGAATGGCGTTGGGGGCAGGGACCGGGTGTACCGGTGGGATGGCAATGGGAACCTTTCATTTGCGAATGTCTATAGCCTGGATGGGAATCTGTCGCCTGTGAAGCCGGTGCAGCTGGTGGCGGCGGGCCCGGGGAAGTTTCTGCTGGCGGATCAGATCACGCTGGGGTATGGATATGGGGACTATCCCTATTTTATGCTATTGGCGGCGGATGGGAGTGTGACGGCGGCGAGGGGCCGGCCGAATGATGGGACGAACCCCCAGGGGATCACCATGAACCAGGTGAATTTTTATCATGACAGCGTCTATTATTCGACGTGTGGAGACAAACAGTTCAATACGTATGTGCTGGATGCGAATCTGAACCTGCTGAATGCGGTGAAGACGGCGTCGGCGATCGATATCGGTACGGACCGGGGTGGCATCTCGCTGTGGGATGAGGGGGACCGGAGTTTGTATTATGTGTTGAATTTCGGGGGTAATCCGGGAGAGAGCAATGGATTCGAGGTGTTGCGCAATGGAGTACTGGGCAAGCCCTGTATCAATACGTATACGGTGCCGCCGGGGACGCTGCTGCTGCAGAATGCGACGGTGCATGTTGCGAAGGATGCGGATATTTCGAGTTCGGGTATTGCGCCGATGGTGACGTTATCGCCGTTGAGTTGGAGGAGTTATATTGTGGCCAGCCACGTTGAGGTTGTTTGTGGGCATTAGGGGGTTTGATAAAAGAGTCCCTGGAATTCCACGGACAGGATAAAATGATTGCTGTTTGTGACGAGATAGCGATATGAGTAGCGGCCGCCGTTGTTGGAGATGGGTGGTCCGACGACCGAGTAGTTGACGAAGTCGCGGGTTTGTTTGAGGATGTTGTTCTCCGTGGCATAGAAATAATAATAGCCATTTTTTACTGAAAGCTGAGAAACGGATCTGTCGGGGCCGGCGAGTTCGGCGCCGGTATAGGGCTGGGTCCAGGTGGCGCCGGTGTCCTTCGATTCGTAGATGCCTGCGGTGTTGTAGGGTGTTGCGGCTCCGCCGAGGAAGATATAGTTGTTGCTGTCGACGAGCATCGAGTAGGTGTGGTAGTTGGCGGTGAAGATCGTTTTCCAGGAGGCGCCGTTTGTGCGCGATTTTGTCAGTACGCCGTTGAAGAAGGCGAGGATGGTTCCGTCGGACATCGACTGAGCGTCGGACGAGTTATCGCCTGCGGGACCGGGACCGATGATCCCGGTAGCATCTGCCAACTGCCAGGTGACTCCTTTGTCGGTGGAGTAGTAAGGTCCGGGTCCGGTGTAAGTTCTGAAGATGAGGACGCCACTGGCGGTACAGCGCACATCGTTGTAGAGGTTGTTGGGCAGTCCGGTTTGGCGCTGTTGCCAGGTCTGGCCTTTGTCTGCCGAATAATAAATGCCGGAGGTGGGAATGGTGATGAGGATCTCGTTTTGAGGGGTGGCGACGAGGGATTGGGCGATGCCTTTTACGGGAAAGTTCGTCAGGTGATGCCAGGTGGCGCCGTCGTCATCCGAGTAGTAAGGATAGTCGGCCTGGTTGAGGGCGGTGAAGATGCGGCCGGTGGGTAGTTGCGCGAAACCCAGGCAGCTGGGACCCATGGGAAGGCAGCCGGAGGTGTGCCAGCCGGCTTTTGTGGCGAGGCCGGTGGCGGGGACCGTGACGGAGTCTTTTGCTTTTTTTACAGAATCCAGGAGGATGATCTTCAGCGTTTGGGCGCCGACGGTCATGTTAAGCTGCCAGGTGTAGGTGTAGCTGGAATAGGGTTGCGTCGGGTTGGTGGCGATGCTGACGTCGGTGTATTGGGGGGTGTTGTCGCAGGAGATGGTCTCGAAGCGGAGGTAGCCATCGCGGACGGCGTGGCCGCCCTGGGTGGCGTTGACGGCGATCTGGTTGGCGAGATTTCGGCCGATAGTGTCGGTCTGGCCGCTACCGCTGATCAGTTTGAGTTTGAATGTGAGGGGGGAGACGCCCTGGTTCTTTTTGCAGGCGGTGAACAGGAGGAGGATAAGGGGGGAGGAGGTAATGCGTGGGGAGTTGTTGCGGGGGGTGAGGAGGGAATTGATTATCTTTATGAAAATCGTTGTTTGTCATGTCCAAGGCAGCGATCTATTTATCGGTGGTGTTTGTTCTTGGCGTTTCGGTCCTTGGCTTCCTGTATTTTAAGGGAAGAGGAACCGCGAAGATGACCAGGGATGAAAAGGCTCTTATCGAGCTGACCTCGCTCGAGGCGTATAATCAATATTATCAGGGGAGAAATTACTGGAATAAGCAGGATGAGCGATCGATCCGTAAGGGGATCGAGTACTTCAACGCTGCTATCCGGCTGGATACGGGAATGGCGGCGGCGTATTCCGGGGTGGCGGACTGTTATGCCGCGTTGGGGTATGGGAGCTATGAGCCGCCTGATAGTGCTTTTAAGAAAGCGGAGGTTGCGGCCCGGCGGGCGATCGAGTTGGATCCATTGCTGGCGGATGCGCATACGTCGCTGGGTTATGTACAGTTCTATTATCATTGGGACTGGCCGGCGGCGGAGCGGGAATTTACGAAGGCGGTTCAGGCGAATGCGAACTATGATCCTGTGTTCGACTCCTATACTTATTTTCTGACCGCGATGGAGCGGTTTCCCGAAGCGGGGATCGCCATCGACAAGGCTTTGCAGATCAATCCACTTTCTGCGCGGCTAAATGGAGACAAGGGGTTCTTCCTGTATTATAGCGGGCAATATCCGGAGGCGATAGCGTGCTTAAAGGAGGCGATCGCCAATAATCCGAAGAGTCCTATCGCGCATTTATGGATGGGTCGGTCGTATGAGGAGCTGAAGGAGTATAAAGAGGCGGCCGAGGAATTTCGATCCGTGTTGCGGGTGAACCCTAATTGGCCGGTAGCGCTGGCTGCCCTGGGATATGTGTATGGGGTCTCCGGACAACGACAGGAGGCGCAGGCGGTGTTGGACACGTTGCTGGCTCTCGGTCATGAACGATATGTTACCCCTTATGGGATCGCACTTGTATATGCCGCGCTTGACGACAAGGATAAAGCCTTTGAATGGCTGGAGAAGGCCTATTCGGGCCGGTCGAACTGGCTTGTATGGCTAAAGCTGGACCCGAGGTGGGCGAAGATCCGTGACGACAGGCGCTATGCGGAGTTGATGCAACGGATCGGCCTTGTCAGGGAGAGAGGTGCGTTATGATCGTCAGCAGTTGTTCTTTCTTGTTGCGGCTAACCGGAATCGTCATTCCATTCTGCAGGGTGATGAAGCCGCCTTCTCCTTTGATATACCGTTCGACGAACTGAAGATTGACGAGGAAGGAGTGGTGCAGCCGAAAAAAAGGCGGGAAGTCGAGCATGGCGGCAATTTCCTTGAGCGTTTTAGACACGAGCAGGTGCTGGCCGGACTGCAGGTGCACATTGGTATAGTTGCTGCTGCCTTCGCAGACCATGATATCCTTCAGCATGACCAGCTGGTAGCCCGATTGTGTCGGGAATGCGGCTTTTTGGCCGGTCCAATCGTTTTGTTGCCGGAGATGGGTGAGCAAGGCGTTGAGTTGTTTTTCCGTGTCGTTATGGTGCTGGTTGCGTCGTTTGTCGATGGCCTGGCAGAGATCGTCCTTGTCGATGGGTTTGACAAGATAGTCCATCGCGCCCAACCGGATGGCCCTGATGGCATATTTTTCGTGAGCGGTGGTAAAAATGATATCGAAGTCGATTTCGGGGAGAGTGCTGAGCATTTCAAATCCGTTCTTGTCGGGCATTTCTACGTCGAGGAAGATCAATTGGGGTTTCAGGCGGCGGATGAGTTGACTGCCCTGATCGGCATGGTCAGCGGTTGCGAGGACCTGGATGTTGGGGCAATAGTTTTCAAGCAGCCATTGGAGGTGGTCGCAACAATGTTTTTCGTCGTCAATGATCAGTGCCTTTGTCATGGCTTTCTTTTTGTTGTACCGGGTTTGTTTGTTATGCAGGTCGTATGGGTATCGTGAGCAGGACGCGGGTGCCCCGGCTTTTGTCGTCGTCGTCGACCAGGTCCTGGATCTTCACTTTGTCGGATGCGGGTGGCGAGGGATAGATGCGTTCCAGGCGTTGGATCGTGAGGGCGATTCCCATCGGAGGGTGGGATCCTTCGGGGGTTCCCTTTTTTATCTCGGCGGCCAATTTTCTCCCGATCCCATTATCCTCGATCTCGCAATGGAGGAGCTGGTCCTCCAACCGGAGGCGGATGGTGATGGTTCCATTCTTGTCTTTACAAGGATGCAAGCCGTGCCGGATAGCATTTTCGACGAAGGGCTGGATAAAGAGGGTGGGGACGAGGATCGAAGAGGTGTCGAGGTGCGGGCACTCGATCTGCCAGGTAAACGGTCTTTCGAAGCGGAGGTTCTCCAGGGTAAGATAGGTTTTCAGGATGGTCAGTTCTTCTTCGAGGGGGATGAAGGAATGGGCGGAAGATTCCAACACCATTCGCATGAGCTTTGCAAATTTCGTCAGGTAGTCGGCTGCGTGCTTTGTATCGTTGCTGGTGACATAGCGAAGGATGGAATTGAGGCAATTGAAAATAAAATGCGGGTCCATTCGGGCACGGAGGGCTTTTAATTCCAGTTCGGTCTCGGCAAGGCGTCGCTTGCGGTATTCGTTCTTGCGATTGAGTCTGGCGATGATGAGGATCGCCATTGTGGCCAGGGCCAGCGCGAGAAATCCACCCAGCAGGATCTTTTTTTCAAGCGCCTCTTTTTGCAGCCGGGCTGCCTGGGCCTGGGTTTCGAGGTTTATAGCTGCAATCTTTTCTTCGAATTTATAAGCGGCGAATTTTGCCTTGACGATATCGCTGAGGATCCCTTCTTTGACCTGGGAATATTTCACAAAATATTCGTTCGCGCTGTCCTTCCGGCCGAGTCGGGTATAGGCTTCGGAGAGAATGTGATAGTTGTCCCGGATGTAGGGGTTGGATTTGCTGGCGATGGCTCTGTCGAGTCCCATGCCAGCGAATTGCAGCGCGGTCCCTGGATCGCCCAAGGCCAGGCAGGTACGAGCGATGTCGGGGTAGGTTCGCGTCAGGCCGATGTTGTTGTTGTTCGCTGTGTAACCGTTCAGGGCGGAGTAAAAATTTTTGAGGGCCTCGCGAAATTTGCCGTTGAGATGGAGGCATTCGCCGGTGCTGACCAGATAGATGGGCCGGGTGGTATCGTGTTCGCGCCTGTATGCGGCATAGACGCGCCAAGCGGAGTCGAACTGATCAAGCTGGCTGTAGGTTTCCGCCCACTCCAGTTGGAAGGAAGCGTCCGGGTCGATGCCTTTTGTGGTAGGGGGTAGGTTCGATGCGCGGCGAAAGTAGGTTAACGCATCCGTGTAGTCGCCTTCCTGGGTGTAGACTTCCGCCAGGCACCAGCCTGAAACAAAGAGCCACTGAGGGTTGTCCGTATGTTCCGCCACTGCGTAGAGTTTGCGGGCATAAAAGAAGCTTTTGTCGTAGTCGCCTTTCTGCCGGTAGACGTCGAAGATGCCTGTGAGCCAGTGAAAGATGGCTTCCGCATCCTTTCTTTTGCCGGCTTCCTCGTACTGCTTCTCGCAGGAATCGAGGGCTTCGTCGAGTTTGCCTTGAGAAAAGGATGTGAGGGTCTGGCCGACGGACGAGTCGAGCAGGAAGACAAGAATTGTGAAGGTAACCAGGGAGCGGGGCATTGGCGTACTGCTACCTACTAAATTTACCGATAATCCGACGAATTCTATCTGACCTCGTACCAATCACAATCGCTAACCAATACCGGTGTTTGGGTAGCCGAGTCGATGATCTGGAAGTGAATGCGGAACTGCGTTCCCCTGGCGATGGAGGTTACGGCACGCCAGAGGTCTTCGTGGCCTTCGCCTTTTGTGTCAGTGTGGATTGCTTGCGGGGTAAGGCCCAGTCCGAGCGTCAGCCAGGCCGTGCTGGTGCAGGAGGAGTCAGTGATCGGATTCACAGCCCTTTGCAGAAGATAGGTATGTCTGGGGGCGAGACCGGTGACGTATGTGTCGAGGTCGATGATCCTTGCGGTGTCGGGGTTCTGGCGGAATTTAATGAAGCCGAAGGCTGGTTTTCCGGGGCCTTTTTCCATGGGGGAAAAGAGAGATACGTCCAGATCGTAGGGGCGGGTGAAGGAGTCTTTCGCCATGGATTTGCTGCAGGCGGTGTACCCGACGTATGCCAGGGGCAAGAGGATCAGGGCGGAGAGGAGGCGGATGGGGGATGTTCTTCTCATAAAAATGGTTTTGATGATTTGGTTTGAAAGGTACCGTTGCGAGGGTGGGAGTAGAGATCGAACTGAGCGGGCTGTGGCAGCGGATGAGTGGTTGGGGGTACGGGGTACGGGGCCAATATTGTACATTTGAGGGAGCTAATCTACGATATGCCTATATATATGGATCGACATGATGTCTCCGAGTCGGTGACTGCGGAGATCATTGCTGAGCTGCACCAGAAGGATCTTAAGGTCCAAAGCCAGTTTGGGTGCAGGGGGCTGACCTATTGGTTTGACGACCAGCGAAAGACGGCGTTTTGCCTGATCGAGGCGCCGAATATGGAAGCCATCCGGGAGATGCATGATTATGCGCATGGCCAGGTTCCGCACCGGGTGATCGAGGTGGATACGAGTATTGTGGAGTCGTTTCTGGGGCGCATTGGCGATCCGGTAAAGGCGCAGAATGTCGAGTTGAATATTATCAATGATCCGGCTTTCAGGGTGATCATGGTGGTCGAATTGAAGGCGGCGGATCTGGGGGCGTTGAAGGCTGTGGTTGAGCGGTTTGCGGAGCAGGTGCCGGAGGTGGTGGCGGGTTTTGAAGGGACGATCGTAAAGCGGAGTGCGGAGCGGGTTTTGATCTCGTTCCAGCGGGTGTCGAATGCGGTGCATGGGGGGTTGGAGTTGCGGAGGATTTGGGGGGATGTTGGGGGCGGGGGATGTCCGGTGCAGATGGGGGTGAGCTGCGGGGTGCCGGTGACGGAGAAGAATTTGATCTTTGAGGATGCGGTCCGGCTGGCGGAGCGGATGGTGATGCTGGGGGTTGGCAATATTGTGGTTTCCACGGAGGTTCGGGAACTGTATGAGAGTGAGAATCCGGTGTTACTGGCGGGCCGGGAGGGCGTGTGTTGTCTGTCGGCGGCGGATGAGGAGTTTGTTATGCGGCTGATGGATCATGCGGAGAAGAGTTGGGGGGATGTCGATCTGAAAGTGGATGATCTTAATAAAGAGATGGGCTTTAGTAAGGCCCAGTTGTACCGGAAGATGGTCGGGCTGACGGGACGATCGCCGAATGCTTTTATCGCGGATTACCGGCTCGATGCGGCGTTGAGTTTGTTGAAGAAGGGGTCGGGGAACGTGTCGCAGATCGCGTATGAGACGGGGTTTAGTAGTCCGTCGTATTTTGCGAAGTGTTTTCAGAAGAGGTTTGGGATGTCGCCGACGGATTATCTGGCGATGATGAAAAATTACCAGTCTTTGATCCAATAGTTATATTCTCCGGATTTATCGGTGGTTAGTTTTGTGTTCTATTAATCACTCTTAAATCTTTATGAAATGAAGCATTTTTTTTCAATGATGCTGGTGTTTGGGATCATTGTTTCGGGCAATCTCCTCCATGCCCAGGAAAATCAGAAGCAGTATTTTATCGATGTTCATCATGTCGGTGCCGGAAAAGTGACTCCTGAGGACGTGGCGAAGGCGCATGCCAAGGACCTCGCTACGCAAGGGAAATATGGGGTCGAATTTCTCAAATACTGGGTGGACGTTGAAAATGGAGTTATCTATTGTCTCTCCACCGCTCCGGATACGGCGGATATCGTGAAGACACATAAGGAGGCTCATGGGTTGCTGCCGGATCAGATCTACCCGGTGGAGCCCGGGAAGTATGCGCGTGCGCACGGGGGGAAGAATCTTTATCTTGATTATCATGAGTTCGGACCGGGTAATGTGAAGGCTGCGGATGTGGCCGGGGCGCATGTGAAGGACCTTGCCGTGCAAAAGAAGTATGGGGTGAATCTGTTGAATTATTGGGTAGATGAGAAGGCGGGTGTGGTGATGTGCCTGGCGGAGGCGCCGGATGCGGATGCGCTGATCAAGACGCATAAGGAGGCGCATGGGTTGTTGCCGAAGACGGTCGAAGAGGTTAAGCAGGGGAATTGATCATACGGTCGGTTTAGATAGGAAAGGCGCTCCGATGGGGAGCGCTTTTTTTGTCACCGGCGGAGCCAGATCTTGCGGCCAAAGATGCCGCTCGGAGTGATTGCCAAGGCCTACGCCGACGTAGGTGGAGTCGCGGAGGATCTGCCAACGACCGGTGATAAGGGTAGAGTCAGGGTATTCGGTGTTGCCGGTGCTGGTTTTCATACAGGATGCGATGGAGAGGGTGGTGAGGAGGGCTATCAGAGTCGGCCGGACGGAGTAATTCATGATGAAAGGTTTATGTTGGGGCTTGACAGGGAATGCGGGGTGAGCGTTGCTTAAAAGTGGAGATTTTTATAAGACTTCCCAAGAAATGTATAAGTGGGGCGAATGGGGGTGGCGGAGCTTTGTGTTATAAACAAAGCAAAATGAAAAAGACCGTATTTATTACCGGAGCTTCTTCCGGATTTGGGAAAGAGACCGTTCGTTTGTTTCATGAAAAAGATTGGAATGTCGTGGCGACGATGCGAACCCCTTCGGCTTCGCTTTTGGCGGAGTTTGCGGGGTTGGATGGGGTATTGGTGGAGCGACTGGATGTTACTGATGGGGGTAGTATTGCTCCAGCAGTGGATGCGGCGGTGCGCGCATTTGGCTCGATCGATGTGCTGGTGAATAATGCCGGGTATGGGGCGTTTGGAGCGTTGGAGGTGGCGTCGGATACCGACGTTCGTCAACAAATGGAGGTCAATCTGTTTGGGTTAATCGCGGTAACGAAGGCCGTGTTACCGGTGATGCGGGAGCGCCGGTCGGGGGTGATCGTGAATGTTTCCTCCATCGGCGGGAAGGTGACCTTTCCTTTCTCGACGTTGTATCATGCGACCAAGTTCGCGGTGGAAGGGTTGACGGAATCGCTGCAGTATGAGCTGAATCCGATGGGGATCCGCACGAAGATCGTCGAACCGGGCGGCTATAAGACGAATTTTGCGGGCAGGAGTATGAATGATTTTGGGGTTGGGGGGATCGATGGTTATCAGAACTCCTGGGAGCGGTTCATTTCGGCTATCGAGAACTGGCCTATGTCCGAGAAGATCCGGGAAGTCGCGGAAGCGATCTTTGCCGCAGCGACAGATGGTACGGAGCGGTTGCGTTATCCGGCGGGTCAGGATGCCGAACATATTCTCGAGGCCCGGGCGAAGATGGATGATATTTCGTTCAAAAAGATGATCGTGGCGCAGATGGGGATCGAGGGTTAGTGTAAATTTACATTGCTATGAAAAAAGAGTCCATTGTCGAACTGGAATCGATCGGGAAGCTGCTTGATCTTGTGCGGTATCCCCGATCGCGGCATCCGCTTGTGAGTGTGGTCGATCTCGGGAAATTCTATGCCGGGCATCCGCGGGGATTGGATGAACGATACCGACTTGGATTCTATACGATCTCCTGCAAGAAATTCGAGGGGTTGATGCTTTATGGCCGTGGCCATTATGATCTTACCGATGGGTCGCTGGTGTTTACGGCGCCGGGGCAGATCATTGGCACGGGTGAGGAGCAGCATGTGATGGAGGGCTGGGGATTGTTCGTTCATCCGGATCTGCTGTACGGGACGGCGCTTGGGAAGAAGATGCATGAGTATAGTTTTTTTCAGTATACAGTAAATGAGGCGTTGCATATTTCCGAGGAGGAGAATGCGATGTTCATGGATTGTCTCTCGAAGATCGAGCGGGAGTATAGCGGGACGATCGACAGGCATTCGCAGGGGCTGATCGTGAGTAATATCGAGCTGTTGTTGAATTACTGCAACCGGTTCTACGACCGGCAGTTCTATACGCGAGCGAAGGTGAATGCGGATGTGGTGCAGCGGTTCGAGGCGTTGTTGAAGGAATATTTTGGGCAGCCTACGCTGATCGAGGCGGGGCTGCCGGGGGTGGGATACTTTTCAGACAGGTTGAATCTGTCGGCGAATTATTTGTCCGATCTGTTGCAGAAGGCGACGGGGAAGAGTACGCTGGAGCATATTCATCTGGAGATGGTGGACCGGGCAAAGGGATTGTTGTGGGGGACGGAGCAGTCGATCAGTGAGATCGCGTATGAGTTGGGGTTTGAGCATCCGTCGCATTTTACGAAGATCTTCAAGTCGAAGACGGGGAAGTCACCGAGTGAATATCGGAATGAGAATTAGGGAGCGGGGTGTGGGGTTGGGATGGGTCGACGGGTTAGGTTTTTCTAAAGTATTTTATCTGTTCGAGGCGGATAAGGGCTCCGTCCGCCGTGAATTCGTCTTTGGGGAGTTGTTCGATCATGGTGTAGTTGACGAAGCGAGCCTGCTTTATGTCGGGTCCGAGGGAGAGGAGGTTGAGGTCACCGCAGTGACTGCATTTTACGATATTCCAATTATGATCGCGGATGCCGGATTGCTTCCGGAGGATCTGGGTTTCCAGTGGTGTGCTGCATTGACGGCAGGGTTGTTTGTGGGTGGCGACGACCCGCTGTCGGGGCCGGAGGAATTTTGAGAGGGCCAGCAGGGTTGCCAGGACGTAGCCGTATAGCCAGCGGTTCAAATTGGATCTGATGTCGGCGTCGACGATGGTGGCGAGTTCCGTGAAAAGATCGCAAATGAACTCGCGTTCTTCCGTGTCATAGTTGCGCGCGTTGACGGTTGCGAGGGTGGATAGAAGGATTGCCCGAAGCTGTTTTTTGCTGTTTCCGGCGCTTAGGGCGGAGCTGAGTTGGTCGGCACAGGTGTGAAAGAGGGTGCGTAGCGGGGCTGAGACGTGGTCGCCGGAAGGGTTCAGGCCCCGGGCTTCCCATGCGGCATAGGAGAAGGGGTCCCGTTGCCGGAATTGAGTGAGTTGGTCGATGGTTGGCTGGTTGGCGGGCATTTTCTTGTTATTGCTGTTCAAAGGTAAGACTATTGAATCACGGCGGAGGTAATCTTTGTGTCGCCGCGGGTGAAGGCTTTTTGGGCGAGGGCGCGGGTGGTGGCGGCTTCTTTTTGTTTTCCTTGTTTTTCGAGGGCGGTGGCGAGGCCGGTGTAGGACCAGCCGTTTTGGGGGTTGGCCTGCAGGTCGGCGCGGAAGGTTTGTTCGGCGTCGGGGTAGCGGCCGGCTTTGAGCTGGACGTTGCCGAGGAATTGGCGGGCGGGCTGGAGCCAATCTTTGGGTTCATTATAGATCATCTCATCTTCGAGGTCGGCGGCTTGTTTGAGGAGGGTGATGGACAGATCATAGTTCTGTTTTGCTTCGGCGATGACGCCGGCGAGGATCTTTTCGGCGACGCGGGCGCCGTTGATGCCGGGGTTGGCGTAGTTGGGAGCGGGGGAGTTCAGTTGGCTATTGCCGGTGGCTGTGTCGCGGTGAAGCGCGACCAATTCGCGGTCGGCGTCGGGGATGCGGCCTTTGCGGGCGAAGGCGATACCGCGGCAGAAGTGAGAGAGGAGATCGGCGTAAACGTAGTTGGAGTTGATGGCGGGAGTATTGAGGATCGAGTCCCATTTGCCGAAGCGCAATTGGGTATACAAGGGAAACATGTAAACGTATTGGACGAAGGTGCCAAAAAACCCCGGGGCGCTGAGGAGGCTGCTGTCGAAACTGTTGCGGGTGTCATAGGATGTTTGCAGGGCATCTTTGTAGCGGCCGTCCATGATGGCGCAGGTGGCCTGCATATGAAGATTGTGGATGAGGTAGAGAGGGGAGCTGGCTTCGACGGCGGGATAGCGACCGAGGTAGTCCTTATAGCCTTTTACGGCGTCGGCGTTGACGGTCCAACCTTTGTTGTAATAGCCGGTGCGGATGAAGATGTGCGCGGGCATATGCACGAGATGCGCAACGCCGGGCATGAGGGAGGGTAGTTCATCGCTTACAGCGAGGGCCCGTTCGGGATGATCTGAGGCTTCCACGGCATGGATATAGTAGTGCGCGGCGCCGGGATGGGCGGCGTTTGTCTTTAAAACAGTCTCGAGGGTCTGGACGATCGGTGGGGTCCAGGCCTTTGGTTTTCCCCAGCGATCATAGAGGTCCCAGGGATGCGGTTGCATCATGGCGTCGGCATAGAGGGCGCCGATGTCCTGGCTTTCCGGATGTAGTTTAAAAGCCAGCGCCATGGCATCGATGTACGCCTGGTCGAGCTGTTGGCGGGTTTTTGTGGAGTCACCGGAGTAGCGGGTTTGCATGGCCGTGATGAGGGCCTTTTCGGCGGGATTGGAATTAGCCGACAGGGTCTGCGCTTTTTGGGCGGCGGCGAGGGCTTTTGGAGAGGCGGTGTAGCCGTCGTCGTTGATGTTCGGGCCATAGGCCAGTGCTACGCCCCAGTAACCCATCGCGAAGCTGCTATCGAAGCGGGTGCTTTTATCGAAGGAGGCCAGGGCTTCGATGATGTGGAAGCCGTAATAGAGATTGATGCCCTGTTGGAAATAGAGGTAGCTGCTGTCGTTGGTTGTGGTGACCGGCATGCGATAGGAGCCCCAGCCGGGGAGGAGGGGGACGGTGTTTGCGGCGGGATCGAAGAGATCGCGGTTGGGCGCGCAGGTGAGGGCGGTGCGTTGTTTTTTCAGGAGTGCGGTTTGCCGGGCGTTAGATTGGCGGGCGGTAGATTGGCGAGTGGTGAGTTGGCTGGTGTTTTGGGGTTGGCGCCAATGAATAAAGCCGGCCAGGAGGAAGGCCGCCAGGGTGGTGATGGTGATTTTCATGACGTTAGCTTTGGAGTTGCCTAAAGATACGTCAATGAGTCTTATTTAGAGGTGTATGTGGTTAAAAGGTTGTGGAGGTCTTGTTTTGAGTAGAGTTTGCCGTGGGAGAGGACGAAGCTGATCTGATCGATAGCACTGATGTCCGCCAGGGGGTTTTGATCCAGGATGATGAGGTCGGAGCATTTGCCGGGGCGAAGGCTGCCGAAGAAGTTCTGGACGCCGAAGAATTTTGAACCATTGATGGTAGCGGTAGTAAGACTTTGTGCCGGGGTGAGGCCTGCCTGGACCAGCAATTTTATTTCTTCATGGATCGACTGGCCGGGGTAGACGTAGGAGTTGGAGGCGCCGCAATCGGAGCCGGCGACGACGTTGACTCCGGCCGCGTACATTTTTGGGACGAGGGAAGTCACCAGGTCGTCATATTTTTCCCTGAAGCTGGTGCTTTCGTCAGAGGCGCGTTGTGCGCTGCGGACCCGGCCTGCGTAGGTGGCAACGATCTTTGGGTCGATGTATTGAAGGAGGCTGTCCTTGCTGTGATCGGTGGTTTTTATACTGCCGAGGGTTTTTGAGATGTAGAGGGTAGGGGTGATGGAGAAATGTTTTGACGCGAGAAATTTGAACAGCTGGTCGGCCTTTGCGGCGTCGAAGGTGTTGTACAGTGTGGGCAGGGCCTGGAAGAGGCCGATGGGCCGGGGGGTGTTCTCGCTTTTGCGGATGACGTCGGTGATGCTGTCCTCTTTTGACGAACAGGATTTGAAGACGTAGTAGAGGTGTTCAGAGCCGTTCATGCCGAGGGCGGCAGCTTCCCTTAGTTCAACGGAGTAGGGCATATGGCCGGTCACGAGCATTCCGCGGCTTTTTGCCTGGCGGACGATCTCGAGATAGGCGTCGCCGGAGATCTTGCTATCGTAGATCTTTACGAAGTCGACGTGGATCTTTTGAAGGGAGTCGAGGGCTTTTGTGACGTCCTGCGGCGTAACGACGGGAATGGAACCAGCCCAGACGCCATGTGGGCCGTCGAGTTTTGGGCCTGCGGTGAAGATACGCGGAGCGGCGAGTCCGCCTGTGGCCGCCTGGTTGCGCCAGGTCATCACGGATGGGGTGATGTCTCCGCCGCATTCGCGGACGGTGGTGACGCCATAGGCGAGGAAGAGGGATAGAAGTGCCTTGTTGGCTTCGATGGTAGAGTCGCCGCCCCGGAGGTGGATGTGCATGTCCCAGAGACCGGGCATGACGTATTTGCCAGCGGCGTCGAGCTGTTTTTCGGCCTTGTATTTCGAGGCGGCTTTTGTGTCGTCTACGGCTTTGATGGTGTCGCCGGAGATGGCGAGGAGTTGGTTTTTGAGGATCTTCCCGGTGGCGACGTCAACGATGTTGGCGTTGGTGATGAGGAGGGAGTATTTTGTTTGGGACAGTGCTGATTGGAGGGTGGCGAGGGCCAGGCAGATGCAGAGGAGTCGTTTCATTCGGGGAAAGTAGACCATTTTGGGCGGATAAAATAGGGAAGGTGGCGAGGCCGGTGTGAGCCGGGTAGCCAGACCGGACGGTTGTTGTTCGCAGGCGGACATTGTTGCTTGCTGCCGGGGGTGTAAGATGTTGATGGTTAGTTGATTGGGAGATTGGCATGTGCTTGGTGCATTTTGGGGCATGATTAAAATATGTCTTGCCGGGCTGCTGGCGATCTGCGGCATTCACGCCCTGGCACAACCGGGAATAAAGGATTCGATCTATTCGCAGAAGATAGGAGAAGAGCGGCGGCTGCAGATCCAGTTGCCGGCGGATTATAAGCCGGGGTCTGGTCAGAAATATCCGGTGCTCTACCTGCTGGATGGGGAGTGGAATGCAGAGTTGTTCCAGCAGGCGCAAGCCTGGCTGAAGCAATGGGAATTCAATCCACCGATCATTATGGTTGGGGTCGTGAATAGCTACCCGAATAATCAGAATCAGCGGTTCCGGGATCTGACGCCGACAACGGCGGGACGGGATGGAGCGGGCGGCGGACCGAAGCTGCTTGCTTTTCTAAAGGAGGAGCTGGTCCCTTATATCAATAAGAAGTATCCGTCGAATGGGTCCAGTGTTTTGTGGGGGCATTCGCTTGGGGGGTTGTTCGTGTTGTATGCGATGTTCACGGAGCCGGGTTTGTTCGATTCGTATATCGCGGCGGATCCATCGCTTTGGTGGGATCATGGTTTTTTGAAAAAGTATGCCAAAGAGAAGATGGGGAGTATCAAGGGGACCAAGTCGCTTTTTATCACCGGTAGGACGGGGGCGCCTTATCATGGGATGGGAATCGATTCGCTGGAAATGTTGTTGAGGGAGATCGCGCCGCCCAATCTGCAGTGGAAGGCTGTCGCTTATCCCGATGAAACGCATGTTTCGCAGCAGGGCAAGAGTGCCTATGATGGACTGAAATATACTTTTTCGCCGTTGTTGACGGATCGGATACGTGTCGGGCCGATGGGCGGGATCGTGGTGAAGGGGAAGCCGTTCACTGTTACTTGCGACAATGTGCTTTGTGATAAATATATTCGATATACGACGGATGGTACGGTGCCGACGATCGGTTCGGCGAAGATGGAGGTAGATAATGTGATCACGCCGAAGTCGGATGTGCGGTTGAGTGTGAAGACTTTTTTAGTCGTGGATTCCATGAATAAGTCTTTTACCGGTGAGTTTACGGTGGGTTCGCCGCTGGCGACGGTAAAGATGCCGGAAGGGGCGATCAAGGGGGGGTGGAATTTTACCTGTTATAAGACGGCGGCGGGTGGCGAGGTGATCAAGACGGGTAGGATCCCGAGTAATGTCGATCTTAACCAGGTGGATTCGAATGGATTTTTTTGCCGGATCTCGGGATTGTTAAAGACGGAGAAGAAGGGATATTATGTGTTTATAATTGCCGGGGAGCCCGGGACGAAGTTGTATATCGGGGACCGGCTGTTGATGGAGATCCCGGCGGGGAGTGATAATGGGAACTTTATTGTTCCGCTGGAACTGGGGTTTTATCCGGTGCGGTTGGAGTATTCTCATCGCAAGGGTGGCGCGAATATCGATTTTGGTTATAAGCTGCCGGATGCGGTGGAGGGGGAGGGTATTCCGGATTCGTTAATGTATTACGTGCCCTAGTTTTAGTTGCGATGGGTGATGCGGTCAAAGAATCCGCCGAAGTTGTTCTGGCGGACGCCCTCTTCTTTAAAGAATTTACCGGGGAAGCCGAGGTCGATTGCGCTGGCGGCGTCGAGGCGATCCATCGCTTCTTTGGGAAGGGTCAGGTTTATCGATTTGAGATTATCGGTCAGTTGTTCCAGTTTGGTAGCGCCGACGATGGGGATGCATTCGAACCCCTGCTGGCAGGTCCATTGAAGGGCTACATGACTGGGTTCGACGCCCAGCTGTTCGGCGACGGCCATCACTTCGCGGGTGACGCGGGTGCTGTTGTCGTCGCGGCGATTGCTTTCGGGTTTGATGCGGCCCTGTCCGCCTTTGAGGTATTTCCCGGTGAGTGCGCCGCCTGCGAGAGGGGCCCAGGGGGTGAGGGTCATGCCGAAGTGTTTTGCCATCGGGATGAGGTCGCGTTCGGGGGTGCGCTGGATGAGGCTGTATTCCACCTGGAGGGCGATGAACTGGCTCCAGCCCATGAGTTCGGCGAGGGTGTTTCCTTTGCTGACGACCCAGGCGGGGGTGTCGCTGATCGCCGCGTAATTGACCTTGCCCTGGCGGATGAGATCGTCGATGCCGCGGAGTACTTCGTCGATGGGGGTGAGGTCGTCCCAGATGTGCAGGTAAAGGACGTCGATGAAGTCCGTCTGGAGCCGTTTCAGGCTTTGTTCGACGCTGCGCATCATGTTCTTGCGGTTGTTGCCGCTGGCGTTCGGATTGGTGGTATTATCCTTTAGGGAATATTTTGTAGCTATTACGAAGTAGTCGCGGTCGCGCGGGCCGATGAATTCGCCGATGAGCTTTTCGCTGGTACCGAGTTTGTAGATGTTGGCGGTGTCCAGGAAGTTTCCGCCGGCGTTGGCGAAGGCTTCCATGATGGCGAAGCTGGTGGTTTTATCGGCGCCCCAGCCGGCTTCGGTGCCGAAGCCCATGGTTCCCAGACAGAGTTCGGATACTTTCAGGCCGCTGCGTCCCAGTAATTTGTATTTCATGGGGCGAAGATCGGGATTTTATTGTGATAGATGGTAAGAGCGGTTTGGGGGGCGAAGTTGATCTTTGATCTGCTTATGAAATGGATCTGTTCTTTTTTAATTTTGGCTGCGTTTCTGCCGGGATGGGTGATGGGCCAGGCTGGTTTTTCGCTTGTTGTGGTGAATGACAAGGGAGCGCCTGTTGGGGGTGCAACGGTGAAGGTTTTAAAAGTGGGAAGGTGGGGCGTAGTGTAGTATCGGGTGAGGATGGAAGGGCGATGGTCGGGCCGATGGGGAAGGGGGTATACCGTTTCCTGGTGAGCAGTGCGGGTTATCAGCCGAAGACAACGGGAGAGTACCGGTTACCGGGAGTGAGTGGAGATACGGTGCGGCTGACCGTGCAGACCGTGGCGTTGCAGGAGGTAACGGTGACGGGTCATACGCCGCCGATCGAAAGGAAGCATGATAAAGTGATCGTGAATGTCGAGGCCTCGGTGACCAATACGGGATCCACGGTATTGGAGGTGCTGGAGCGGTCGCCGGGGGTGATCGTGGACCGAAACGGGGGGATCACGCTGAATGGAAAGCAGGGGGTGCTGGTGATGATCGATGACAAGCCCACCTATTTGTCTGGGGATGATCTCAACAATCTGCTTAGCAGCATGAACTCTTCGCAGGTGGCCCGGATCGAGCTGATCTCGAACCCGAGCGCCAAGTATGACGCGGCGGGCAGCGCGGGGATCATCAATATCAAGACGAAAAAGAACAAGAACGACGGGTTTAACGGAACTCTTACGACCTCCTACGGGCAAGGGATCTATCCCAAGACCAACAATAACCTGGTGCTGAACTATCGCAAGGGGAGAGTGAATGCTTTTTTGAACTATAGTTTTGCGGACGTCAAGTACCTGACGAACTTGTATGCTTACCGGAAGTACTACGACGACAATAAGGGGGTGACTGCGATCCTCGAGCAACCTTCCTATTTTATGGGTAGGGTCATCAATAATACTGTCAAGACCGGGTTGGATTATTCGTTGTCATCCCGGACGACGCTGGGGATGGCATTGACGGGTGTCGATATTCACCGAAAGGGGAACAATACGTCCCATGCCAACTGGTTGCAGAGTAACGGGGCTGTCGACTCGTCCATCCTGACGGTCAGCCGGCCGGCAAATACTTTTCGCAACGGAGGGATCAACCTGAATGCCCGGCATACCCTTTCGAAGGATGCCGAGCTGAGTGGGGACTTCGATTACCTGCATTATCAAATGGAGGGGAAGCAGGATTTCGATAACCAGTTGCAAGCGCCGGGCGGCTATGATGAAGTATACCGAAATAATATTCCCACAGGCATCAATATTTTCTCCGGGAAGGTAGATGGGAGTTTTGGCATCGGGTCCGATCTTACGCTCACTGCGGGGCTGAAGACCTCTTCGAGTCATACGGATAATGCGGCCACTTATCAGAATTGGGAAGGGAATCAATGGGTGAAGGATGATACGCGGAGCAATCATTTTGTTTACCAGGAGAATATCCAGGCCGCCTATGCGTCGGTGGAGGGCAAGTACGGGCGAGTCAGTTATCAGGGGGGCTTGCGGTATGAGTATACGAAGTACACGGCCCATCAGTATGGCAACAGTCAGCAGCAGGATTCCGCGGTGTCGCGTATGTATGGCAGCCTGTTTCCGAGCGGCTATCTTTCCTATAAGCTGGATTCGCTGAATAGCCTGACTCTGACGATCGGCCGAAGAACGGATCGGCCGGTCTTTCAGACCCTGAATCCCTTTTTGTATGTCATCAACAAGTATACGTATGAGACGGGAAATCCCTATCTGTTACCACAATATACCTGGAATTTCGAGCTTTCGCATCAATATGGCGAGTTGCTGACGACCGGGGTTTCGTATAGCCTGATCAATAATTATTTTTCGCAGATATTTTTGTCCGATACGTCGAAGACGATCCTTTATTATACCCAGGGAAATGTCGGCCAAGTGTATAACCTTGGGATCTCGGCCAGTATCAACCTGTCGCCCGTGAAATGGTGGACGACGGCGGTGACGACTGTGTTTAATTATAAGCAGTTGCGGGGATTCAACGGAAACGGCTATACATCGACGATCAGCCAGTTGAATGTGAATGTCAATAATCAGTTTAGTTTTGGGAATGGGTATGCGGGTGAGTTGTCCGGGTTCTATACGACCCGGGCGCGGAATGATATCCAGGAGTTGTTGTACCCGACGGGACAGGTTTCGATGGGGGTGAGCAAGAGCGTGCTGAAGAAGAAGGGGACTTTGAAGCTGAGTTACCGGGATATTTTTTATACGAATGCGATGGAGGGGTTGACCTCTTTTCCGGATGCGACGGAGTATTTCAAACTGACGAGGGATAGCCGGGTGTTGACGCTGGCGTTTACTTTCCGGTTTGGCAAGACCTATAAGGTGAGTACCCACCAGGGCGGGGCGAGTGAGGAGAAGGAGCGGGTACAGAATGGATAGGGGCGGAGACCCTTATCCCAAGGTATTTTATTTTGGATGCTAATTTTTGCCTATATTAGATAATCTTTTACGACCTTCTTCAAGACTCTTATTCCTCTTACCTCCTTTATTTTCCTGCCCATTTGTGTCCTTTTTCCTTACCAGAGGAAAGAAATTAGCTTTTTATAACCCTAAATATTGTTTGCAATGAAAAGATCCATTTGCTGGGCGGCTGCGTGCTGCCTGTTCTTCGCTTGCACCAATTCCGGTGCGCCCTCCTCCACCGATACCAGTAAGGCTGCGACCCCGGCGGCGCCTGCTGCGCCACAGCCGACCGAATTCGCCGACGCACGGTATTCGGAACTGCAAAAGAAGGCGATGTCCGCGCTTGGTTCGGGGGATGTCGCGGGATTTGCAGATCAGTTCGCCGACAATGCCGTTTTTATCTGGTCTTCGGGGGATAGCCTTGCGGGTAAGGAGGCGATCACCAAATATTGGACCGAGCGGCGGGGAAAGGCGATCGATTCGCTTGTGTTCACCAATGATATCTGGTTACCGATCAAAGTGAATGTACCGCAGAAGGGGCCGGATCTGCCGGGTGTCTGGGTATTGGGATGGAATGAGGTGCATGTCAAGTATAAGAACGGGGCCAAGCTGGGATTTTGGGTGCATTCGGATGCGCATTACAATTCCGCGGATAAGGTGGACCGGTATATCCAGTATATCGATCGTGCGCCGATCAATAAAGCATTTCCGCAGAAATAAGATAGTTGTATTCAATTTTCCCAATTAAAATTTATGATCATGAGACTAAACTCCGCGATTGCCCTGGTGGTTATTCTTGCTGCCTGTAACAGTACCCCTTCGACACCTGCTGCCGAGCCAACGAAAGCCGATTCGTCCACAACTGCTGCCGTGAAACCGATCAATTCTCCTTATGAGATCATGTACTCTTCAAAGTTTGTGATCGACGATCCGAAGAATGCCGAGACGTTGTTGGCTTTATGGAAGGCCTATGATGAGGGCGATCTGAGCAAAGGCAAGGATATGATCGCCGACTCGATGGAAATGATCATGGGTAATGGCGCCGTAATCCATGCGAGCAGGGACAGTGCAACTGCGATGGTGCAGGCCTCGAGGAGTGCGTTAAAGAGTGCTGTCGATCGGGTAGATGCGGTGATAGCGCTCAAGAGTGTGGACAAGAACGAGCATTGGGCGTTGATCTGGGGGACAGAGATCGATACTCATAAGGACGGAAAGGTGGATTCGATGGCGGTACATGAGGTCTGGCGGTTCAATTCAGCCGGCAAGGCGGATCTGCTGATGCAGTATGGGAGACCGGCGGCGCCGCCAGCGGCGTCGAAGAAGAAATGATATTTGATTGGGGCCCTGCTGTCGCGGGGCCTTTTTTGTATCTTCAGATCATGAGAAAAACTATTTGGCTGCTGGGTCTTTGCATTCTGTCATTTGGCGGGTGGGCCCAAACTAATTCCCTGAATGCCTATCTGAAGCCCCTTCGATGGAGGAATATCGGACCTTTCCGGGGTGGGCGCAGTGTTACTTCCTGTGGGGTGGTGGGTCATCCTCAGATCTATTATATGGGGACGACCGGCGGGGGTGTCTGGAAGACGGAGAATGCCGGGTGGACCTGGCGGAATGTATCGGATGGGTTCTTTCAAACGGGATCGGTGGGCGCCGTGGCGGTGGCTGAGAGTGATGCCAATGTCGTATATGCGGGGATGGGTGAACATGCGCCGCGCGGGGTGATGAGTAGTTATGGCGATGGGGTTTACCGGTCCACTGACGCGGGCAAGACGTGGAAGAAGATAGGACTCGAGGGCACGATGCATGTGGCGGCGATCAGGGTACATCCTCAAAACCCCGATATCGTTTATGTGGCGGCGCAGGGCGCGATGTATGGGGCGTCGCCCGATCGCGGGGTGTATATGTCGACGGATGGTGGAGTGAACTGGAAGAAGATGCTATATGTCGATGAGAATACAGGTTGTGCGGATCTGAGTATGGACATGAATAACCCGAGGGTGTTGTATGCGGCGATGTGGGATTACCGGCGGCTACCCTGGCAGATGAGGAGTGGCGGCGCCGGGAGCGGTCTGTATAAATCCGTCGATGGCGGCCAGACCTGGGTCAAGTTGGAGAAGGGATTACCCAAGGAGATGGGAAAGATGGGCATCTCGGTATCGGGGGCCAATTCCAGTAAGGTATATGCGCTGATCGAGAGCGATACGGAAAAAGAACAGGGCGGCTTGTTTGTATCCGATGATGCCGGCAGGAGCTGGAGCCGGGTGAGTTCGGATCACCGGCTTGTTCAGCGGGCCTGGTATTATATCGAGGTCTTTGCCGATCCGCAAAATGAGAATGTCGTCTATGTATTGAATTCGCCAGGACTGAAATCGATCGACGGGGGTAAGACCTGGACGGATCTCGGGGGCACGCATGGGGATTATCATCAACTATGGATCAATCCGCGCAATGACCGGAATATGATCATTTCCAATGATGGTGGTGCGGCCATCACGTTTGACGGCGGGGATAGTTGGAGTGCCCAGAATAACCAGCCTACGGCCCAGTTGTACCGGGTGAGTGCGGATAACCTTTTCCCTTATAATCTGTATGCGGGTCAGCAGGACAACACTTCGCTGATGATCGCCAGCAGGAATACGGCAGGTGGGAGCATTGGGGAGAAGAACTGGTTCTATTCGGCGGGAGGAGAGAGTGCCTTTCTGGCATTTGATCCGGACAGCCCGCGGTATGTGATGGGCGGGAGTTACCAGGGGACGATCGAGGTTGTGGACCGGTCGTCTGCGGAGGGAAAGTCGATCATGGTTGCGCCGATTCAATACCAGGCATTGCAGCCAAAGGATATGAAATACCGGTTCAACTGGAATGCACCGATCATCCATTCACGTTTCGAGCCGAATACCTTTTATCATGGCGGGAACCGGTTGTTCAAGACGACGGACCTTGGCAGGACCTGGGAGGTTATCTCGCCGGATCTCACACGGCATGATACAGCGCATATGGGAAAGAGCGGGGTGCCCTATACGAATGAGGGGGCGGGTGGCGAGAATTATTGCACCCTGGCCTATGTGCTTGAGTCTCCGTTGGAGCAGGGCGTTATCTGGACGGGTAGCGATGATGGCGTAGTGAGCCTTACGAGGGACGGGGGAAAGACCTGGAGTAATGTGACGCCGGCGGGGTTGGGGGAATGTCTCGTCAACTGCATCGAGGTCTCGCCGTTTGACAAGGCGACGGCTTATATCGCTACGACAAGATATAAGTGGAATGATCTGACGCCGGCCATTTATAAGACGACGGATTATGGCAGGACCTGGACGAAGATCATCAACGGCATTCCGAATGGAGCGTATACGCGTTCTGTGCGGGAAGATGATGTGCGGAAGGGGCTTTTGTATGCGGGGACGGAGACGGGGTTGTATATTTCATATGATGGGGGTGGAAAGTGGTTGCCGTTGCAATTGAACCTGCCTGTAACGCCGGTGACGGATCTGCTTGTACATAAGGGTAATTTGATTGCATCGACCATGGGTCGGGGATTTTGGATCATGGATGATCTGAATGTGTTGCGCAGCTATGATGTGTCGGGGGCGAGGAATGCGGTGGTGTTGTATCCGCCGGGGGATGCGTATCGGGTCTCGGGCGGGAGCGCGTTGGACAAGGTCGTGAAGGACTATGAGGAGGAAGAGGAGCAACGGCGGCCCGCGGTGGCGGGGACGAATCCCTCCACGGGGGTGGTGTTGTATTACCAGTTACCGGCCAAGGTGGATACTTCGAAGGCATTGTCGCTCGAGATCCTGGATGGTGAAGGGCGGATTGTCAGAAGCTATTCGGCCAAGGAGGATGCGGCCTTTGTGCATTATCCGGGCGGTCCATCGTCCGATGCGCTGTTGCCGTTTGGGGCCGGATTGAACCGGATGGTTTGGGATATGCGATATCCGACGCTGCCCGGAGTGCCGAAGGTGTTTATCGAGGGAGAGTTTTCGGGGAGGAAGGCGGCGCCGGGGATTTATAGCGCGCGGCTTCATTATGATAGTGTGGTGCGGACGACGAAGTTTACCATCCTGGCAGACCCGAGGATCAAGGCCAGCGTTGCAGAGTATGCCGAGCAGCAGGAGTGGTTGGGCAAGGTGGAGGTGGGGATCCGCGAGATCCATGAGTCGGTGCTTCGGATACGAAAAGTGCGGCAGCAGGTGAGTGAAGTGGTGGGGCTTGTGGGGACGAGGGTGGATTGGAAGGAGGTGGCGGATAGCGGGCGAAGGATTGCCGAAAGACTTTTGAAATGGGAGGAGGAGCTGGTACAGAACAAGGCGCAAAGCAATGATGATGTCATCAATTTTCTCAATGAGCTTAGTGCGGATTATATCTTTTTGAAGGGGGAGATGGATGTGAATATCCCCTATGTGACGGCGGGGCAGAAGGAGCGATATGGGGAGTTGGAGACCGCATGGAAGGGTTTGAGGGGGCGGATGGATGCGTTGCTGGAGAAGGACGTGGCGGGGTTCAATGCGTTGTGTCGGGGGAAGGGCGTGGAGCGAGTGATCGTGCCGGAGAAGTAGAAGCGCGGCGCCAGGCTTCGGGCTGGAGGCCGTGGGCAGATCTGAAGGCACGGCTGAAGGCGCTGGGGTCTTCGTAGCCGCATTGGCCCATGATGGTTGCGATGGACAAGGAGGTGTCTGTCAGCAGGTGGGCGGCATGTTGCAGCCGAAGGGTTACCAGATAGCGATGTGGGGTGGTGTGGAAGGCTGCGCGGAAATGGCGGACCAGTTGTGGGATGGAGAGGCAGGACTGTCTGCTCAGGGTTTGGAGATCAAGCGGCTGGCTGAAGGAGGTGTGCATTTGATCTTTTGCGATGCAGAGCCGGCGGTATAGTTCGTCGCGGGTGGATTTTTTGAGGGCATTGACGCCGGCAGCCCGGACCAGGTGGGCGTGTTGGCTGCGGATGCAATGACGCAGCAAGGGAATGAGGTATTCAACCGCGGCGTTGGAGTTGTAGCCAGCGCTTTCCAAATGGCTAATGAATGAAGAGAGGTGGGATCGAAGGGCCAGATCGATGGGGTGCAGGGTTTGGAAGAAGTCGAGGGGCTGGGTGATCCGGGTGTTGAGCGGGTCTTCCAGGGAGGTTGTTTCTTCGCTTAGCATATCGGCGATCACATCGCGCGCAAATTCCTTTTTGAAAAAGACGGACAGTACTTTTGCGGGTTCGCCCCTGTGAATGCGGCAGGAGTAGGGCTGATCATCGTTGAGGATGAGGAATTGCCCGGGACGGACGGCGATCTGCCGGCCGTCGATTCCATACCATTCTTCCCCCTGTGTTACGGATTTGAAGGACAGACAGCCGACATGGTTGTCGCAACCTGCCTGGCTGCTCCGGGCGTTGAAGATCATATTTTGTTTTTTGAACCGGCTGAAATGCAGATGCTCGTCGAAGTCGGCGCGGCTATGGTCCGGAAGTCGGGTGAAATACATAATTGAGCATTTTGGCACAGGGGCCATTTCCTGTAAGTTATAGTTTGCCGGCTAATTCTTTTCTTCATGAGACATCTTTTTCTTGTTTTTGTTCTGGTGGCCGCGGCATGGGGCCGGCGGCCGGTGGCCGATGATCCGGCGGGATTGAAACAATTGGTGACCCATTTTTTCCGGGGGATCGAGCGGAAGGATACGGTGGCGTTACGGCGGCTTACGACGGCGGATTTTGTGCTTTATGAGGAGGGGAAGGTGTGGAATAATGACAGCGGCTTTGCGAATATCCGGCGGAACCTTCCATTTTTTGTCAGGTATGAGTTGAATGGGTTTGTTGTTCATACCGATGTGCATTCGGGGGATGCGCGGTGGCTGAATCACGCCGATTTTGTTTTTGATGATACTGTGAGGGCAAGTTTTGATTGGGTGGAGAGCGCGACCTTTCGCAAGGAGCGGGACGGGTGGAAGATCAATTTTTTGAGTGTGGCGAGGCGGGAGGGATGGGTAGAGCCGCGGTATGACACGATCCGCTTTGCACGGGAGCATTATGAGCAGCGAGCGGCACGTTTTGGGAAGGAGCCGGTAAAGGAAGGCGGGGTTGTATGTCTGGGGAATAGTCTGACCGAGTATGGAGATTGGGCGTCCTTGCTAGGGGATGCCGACGTTGTTAACAGGGGAATAGCGGGGGATAATACGTTTGGGATGTTGGAGCGATTGGGGGATGTGATCGCGCGACGGCCGAAGGAGTTGTTTATCGAGGCAGGGATCAATGATCTTGCGCAGGAGATCCCCCCCGGGATGGTTCTGGCGAATATCCTTGTGATGATGGGGAAGGTGAAGCTGGCGTGTCCGGGAGTGAGGATCTATGTGTGCAGCGTGTTGCCGACGAATGGCGATGCGCGGGCCGAGTATCCCGAGGTTACGGGGAAGAATGCGGTGGTGGAGGAATTGGATGGGGTATTGAAGACGGCGGTCGAGGAGTGGGGTGGGGTCTATGTTGATCTGAGGTCGGCGGTGATGGATGGGAATGGGGAGCTGGACCGGCGGTTTGCCAAGGCGGATGGATTGCATTTAAATCCGGCAGGTTATACGGTGTGGGCGGGATTGATCGGGAAGATAAGGGTTCGGTGACTTTAGGATAGTGGAGTAAGAAGGTGACTTTGAGACAATGGGATAAAAAAAGGTCGCCCCCAACCCGGGACGACCTGTGTGTGAAGCAGTGGAATACGATCAATAGGGTGCGATGAATGTATACGTTTTGCCGTTGACGGTCCAGACGGCTTTGAAGTAATAGTAGCCGGTGCCGGGGCAGGATGTGGGATTGCCGCTGGAGTCGAGACCATAGGTGATGTCGAGGGTGACGGCTTTCCGGATGGTTTGGGTCTCGCCGCTGGTGAGGCGCCAGTCGCAATCCTGTTCGACGACGAGCGGTTGTACGATGAGGGTCTCGAAGGAATTGCCATAGCGGTTGGTACCCCAGATCACGACGTTGTTGTTGGTTCCATCGGAGTGGGTACCGGTCGTTGTGATGACCACGCCGTTATTGTAGGTGAATACGCGTTGCTTAGCCACGCTCCAGGTGCGGGTAGCGCTGTCGGCAAACTGGACCGTCAGGTTATCGGCGGTGACGGTGTGGGTGATCGTGCCGAGGGAAGCAAGGTTTTGGAGCAGACCGCCCGTGACGTTGGTGAATGTGTAAGTACCATTGAGGATAATGGTCTTTTGGTCGCGGATGCGGGTGATCTTGAGGTTGTTGATCGCCACGGTGACGACGGCGCCTTTGTCCTTCCAGTGGGTGCCGACGGGGATAGAGATGGTGATGACGCCGGTGCGGGTGCGGTGACCTTCGCAGCCAAGGCCGTTGTAGGTGATGATCAGTTGACGAAGGCCGTTGGCCGTGTCGGTGGTTACGGTTGCGTCACAAAGGTTGTAGAGGATGTGCAGGTCGCCGGTACCGGTGGTTTGTACGCCGGAGTTTGCGTCTGTGGAGGTGGTGCCGCTGAAGGCCGTGCTTACGTTGAGCGAGTTGTTGATGTCGTCTTCAGCAGAATTGAGTTCTGTGTTGATCTGACTTTCGTCATCGACCTGGGTTTGTAACTGGGTAGTGCTTGTGTTGGGCTCCGTACTGGAGCCGTTGTTGTTACCGCTTGTCGAGTTGGATTTGTTGCAAGCGATGATCAGGCCGGCGAAGCATGCAGCTGTCGCCAGCGAGACGAGGAATCTCGTTTTCATAATTTGTAAATTTTATAGTTGGTGTAGTTGTTAGTAGAACGGAAATTTTAATGCGAGTTTAACATCAATTAAAAAAAATATATGAGTTAAACCTTTAGGGATTTGACTGGTCTGAATGGGTTTTTTGGGCGGGGAGCCAGGCTATTCATTGGCTTTTGCCAGTGGCAGGCCCCGGGCGGGGAGCCAGGGTGGGCCGACGCGTTCTCTATTCCACCAGCGGCCTTGGAGGTTGCCGGGTTTTGCGAAGGAGTAGCGGTATAGGGCTGCCCGGATGTAACGGGGTGGTTTGCCGGGAAAGGGATTGGAGGCGAAGAGGCTGAGGGCGCCGGGGTCGTTGTGCAGGAGTTTGAAGAGGAGGGTCAGGGTCCAGGGATATTCGTCGGGGGTGGACATGGCGGCGAACCACATTTGCCAATCGAGGCGGGGCTGATAGGGGGCGATCTGCGGGGGACGTTTGTCGAGGGCTACAGGAAGTGCTTTGTAGGGATATTCTTTCCAATGGGCGCTGTCGGTGGGATCCTCATCGTCGGTGCCTTCGAATACGATGTTGAGTCTTTCCTGGCCCACCGAACCGAAGGCGCCGTAGGTATTGACGAGATTCAGCGGATCGAAGGACGTGTTCATGATCTGTCGTGGTGAGAGCATGTTTACGATGGGCTGGATGCTGAGGAAACCGATGAGGATGGTGATGGCCCATGCAGTGATGGTCATGGGGCGGGAGGGTTCAGCTTCGGCTGCGGCAGTTTTGGCTTTTTCGACGAGCCGGCGGGGAAGGATCTTCGACCAGAAGCTGTCGTCGAAGCAGGCGAGGGCGGGGACGATGGTGAGCCAGTTGAGGAAGGAGAGGTTGCCGCTGAGGATAAGGATGATCTGCAGGAAGATCATGATGACCCCGGTGATGTGCCGGGCCTTGCGAGGCCAGAAGGCGAAGAAGGGGGCGACGAGTTCCGCCAGCCAGTTGTACCAGACGCCGATGCGCAAGATGGAGTGGGGCAGAAAATGGAACCAGCGGCTCAGGGGGCCGGGGATCGGCTGGGTTTCGAAATGATAGTAGAGGGCGGTGCTGCTGCGCCAGATGGAGTCACCGCGCAGTTTTATGAGGCCGGAGCCGATCATGATGCGGAAGATGAGCCATTGGAAGAGAACGATGATGGGAACGGGAGGCGCCTGTTTTGGAAATGGCCGAGGGTTCAGAAGCGGGCAGAGGAAGATGGCGAGGAAGCCGGTTTCGAGCAATTGGATCTCCCAGCCATAGCCATACCATTCCTGGCCGACATTGACGAAGGACATATAGAGAATCCACAGGACAGCCATGATGATCGCGTTGGCGAAGCCGGCGATCACGAGCAGGGAGAGGAGAAAGCCGATCCAGGCCACGGTGAGGAGGGCGGAATCCGAGTGAGTGATCCAAAATAAAGATGGAAGGCGGAAGAAGCCGGCGGTAGAGCCGATATAATTGGTGATGCGTCGCAGGTAATCGCCGACCGGAAGGAGGCCATCCGATCCTATGAGGGGAAGGATCTGGTTGATCGTGGCCAGGAAGGCAATGGCATAGACCAATCCCAGTAAACGGAGGATGCAGAAGCGTGTTAACCACCAGGTGGGGCGGCTTTTGTTATCGGGTGATCTCGCGCCGGGAGGTAGACTATTTTCTGACATTAGTTATACGATGCTTAGCTTGCCTACGGGGAGGGTGCGGATACGTTTGCCGGTGGCTTTGCAGATGGCGTTTGTAATGGCGGCAGCGGCGGGTCCCTGGGCGGCTTCGCCTGCGCCGAGCGGGGGTTGATCGGGGCGGTCGATGACCGTTACTTCGACACGGGGCGCCTGGTTGATGTGCATGACGGGATAGGTGGCCCACTGGCGGCTGGTGATCTGTTTTTCATCGAATCGAACCTGTTCGAGGAGTGTCCAGCTTGCGGATTGGATCATGCCGCCTTCGATCTGATTTTTTATTCCATCGAGATTTATGACTTCGCCGGCGTCGACGACGGCCCACATTCTTTTGACGGTGGGGATGCCGGAGTTTTTGTCGATCGAGACTTCGGCGGCTACGCTGCAGTATGCGCCGGAGTTTTTATAGCGGGAGAAGGCGATGCCGATGGCGGTGAGATGGGGGATGTCGGTGGGATGTGTTATTGTTGCCAGTAGTTTTTGGAGTTGGGTGAGGGTTGTTCTTGCGCGATCGTCGTCGAGATTTTGCAGCCGGAATTCGAAGGGGTCTTTTCCTGAGTGTGCGGCCAGTTCGTCGATGAAGGATTCGATCGCGAAGAGGTTTGCATAGGCGCCGAGGCTTCGGAGGGAGGAGGCGCGCAGCGGCCCGTTGAAGAAGTGGGCGTCGATCTGTTGGTTGGGGATGGCGTAGTAGGGTTCGGCATTTCGATGGGCGCCGCCGCTGAAGCCGGATGGTCTTGCCGTCACGGGATCTTCAATATAATGAGCCGGCAGGAGGTTAGCGGGGTTTCCGCCGGGGCGGGCGCCGTGAGTGTCCGACCAAAGCGCGTATTTCCAATGAGTGATTTTTCCGGAGGGTTGAATGACGGCTTCCAGGTCCATGATCATGGCGCTGCCATAGGGTTCCCAGCCGTGTTCGTCTTCGCGTGACCATTGCACGCGGATGTGTTTGCCGGGAGTGGCCATTGCCAGGAGAGCTGCGTCGGCCGCCGCGTCATCGGCGCCGTTGTGACCATAGCAGCCGGATCCGGGAACGCCTTTTACGTGAATGTTATCCGGAGAGAGGTGTAAGAATTTCGCAAGGGTTTCCCGCAGCGGGTAAACGCCCTGGCTGTGGGTCCAGACATCCAGTTTTCCCTTGTCATAAAGGGCCACGGCGCAGGAGGGGCCGATGGCCGCGTGCATGATATAGGGTTTGAAGTAGCTTGCTTTTATCGTTGTGTTTGCTTGCATGTCCGCGATACTGCCTTTTTCGGAGACCTTTTGGGTTTGTACGGGAAGGGCGCGGAGCAAGGCCGGGAGTTGTTCCGGTGGGCAAGTGGGAAGTTTTTGTTCTTCCGACCATTTTGTGTTCGCCTGCAGGAGGCGTTGAGCTTTGATGGCGGTATATTCGGTTGGAGCGATGACGGCCAGGAAGCTGCCGTTGCGGACGATCGTTATTCCCGGGAATTTATTCTTTACGGTCTGTTCGTCGGCCTGGAGCAGGTGAGCGTCATAGACGGGCGGATGGGCGATGCGGGCATGAAGCATGCCCGGAAAGTCGAGGTCGTGGACGTATACCGGCAGACCGGTGGCGATGCGTCGGATGTCGTCCCTTGGGATGGCTTTGCCGACGAAGTGATACTTATCCTTTTGTTTCAGGGTGACGGGCATGCGGACCTCATCCGTGATCTGTTGGCCTTCGAGGAGGCGATCGAGGGTGATGGAGCGGTTGTATTTTCTGTCCGTGATGATGCCCTTGTTGAAATCGAGGCTTTCGGCGGGGACGGCCCATTTTTGAGCGGCCAGTTGAAGCAGGCGTTGACGGGCAGCGGCGGCGGCATAGCGGACGGCGATGGCGCTGGCTTCGATGGAGTTGCTGCCGGCGGTGTAGCCTTCGTCGGGAGTGCGGCCGGTTTCCGCGAGAAGAACTTCCACCTGGGTCATGTCGAGGTTGAGCTCTTCGGCGGCCATCTGGGCGATGGCGGTGGTGATCCCCTGACCGAGTTCGATCTTGCCGGTGAGGACGCGGACTCGGCCGTCGGCAAGAATCTCCAGCCAGGCATCGATGCGCGGGTTGTCGCGGAGATCGCCGGGCAGGTGCTGGGTCGGGCTGGGCCAAGCAAAGGACTCGCCAGTGAGGTAGAACCCAATGGTGATGCAGCCGATAGTCCGGATGAAATCTCTTCGACTTTGACCCATAGCTATCTCGTTAAGAGGGCGGGTTTGGGGCTCCTCTAAGTTACGGTTTTTTCGGCGATCCCTTTGCGGGCTGCCTGAGGAGTAATGTGTCTTCGGGTCGTCAGTCGAGGATGAAATGGTAGCCGAACGAGAAGCCGATGGGTAGTAGTTTGCTGTTAAAGGATACGCCGTAGTTCTGCTCCAAATTGTCCTGGTAAGCCTGGGCGTCGCCGTTGCGGATGGGGACGAGGATCGCCAGCGAGAAGTAACCTTTGTGGGCTACGAGCGAGCCAATGTCGATGCCTGCGCCGACGGAGGGGCCATAGAACATCTTATCGAGATTCGTATTGTTTGCAACGTGGATCGCTGCGTTGTAGCCATACATGGCGGTGAAGAAGGGTCGAACGTTCGAGCGGCCTTCGTTGGGAAGGAGGCGTAGTTTTATGCCAACGTTGTAGCCGGCGCCTGCGAAGGCATAGCCGACGCCGCCGAAGAGGCCGATGTTCTTTTGAGGATAGACGGTGACATTGGCTCCAAGGCCACCGTATGGAAAGCCGAAGCCAATGCCCATGCTAACGACGTCGGCAAGGTTATCCGTGCCGTAGTCTTTTTGGTGATGCTCCTGGGCGTTTGTGGTGATGAATAGAACTAAGGTGAGCGCAAGAAGGAAGGGTGCTTTGTTCATGGCAAGGGGTTTAAGGTTGATTTTAGAACGTTAGTGTACCCAAGATAGTATATTCCTAAGAGTATCCCTAACCGATAGAGGGCCCGGGTGAAAGTGAGCGCATTTCGGGGCGCGGGATGTGCATTCGGCCGTTGGAGTCGGGTGTGCCGGTGGTGGAGAGCGGGGAGGGAGTTATTCGGGCAGAAGTTGGTCGATGCGAAGGAATTGGTAGCCAGATGCCTGTAATTGGGTGATGAGTTGATCGAGGTGGTTGTACAGCTTGTCTTTGCGGCGGGGGTCGGTGCCGGCGTGGATGAGGAGGATGGTGCCATTCAGACCGGCGGAATAAGATGATCGAAAAGTGCTAAGTGATTGGAGGATGGCGTCGCTGCCGAGGTAGCTTTTGCCCATTTCGGGCCAGGTGTAGTCGGCATTGGTGCGGATGCCCGGGGTGAAGTTGACAAGCTGCCAGCCCTGAGTGCGGGCCCAGGCGGCGATGGTGTCGTCCCACCATTCATAGGGCGGAATGAAGATGTTGGCGTGGCCGGTGTCGATGCCGAGGGCGTTGATAGCGACGAGGTTTTTTTGGAGATCGGTCCGGAAGCTATCGGCAGAGACGAGGAGGCTGTCGCGACGGGTCCAGTCGTTGTACAGCAGGTGTGCGTTGGAGTGAGGGCCGAGGTAATGGTGTTGCCGGTTCAGTTCCCTGATCGCCGGCTGGAACGCAGGGTTGCGATAGAACCTGCCGGTAAAGAAGAAGGAGCCGGCGACTTTGTGTTTGTGCAGTGCGGCGGCGATCGCGGGTAGGCCGTCGCCGAATTCGTCACCGGTGAAGACGAGGGCGAGGGATCTTTTTGTGGAGTCGCCCCGGACGATGGCGCCGTGCGAGCGGGTGTATCGATGCGGATTCCTGGCCTGGTCCTGTTGTGCGGCGAGGAGATAGACGAGTGAGGCCGTTCCGTCCATGGTAGGTTCGTTCGTACTATAGTCTCCATAATCATCGTGATAGACGGCGAGGTCGCTTTGAAAGTCTTTGTAGGAGTCATCATGACTGAGGCGGATGCCGATGAGGTGTGAGTAGATGCTCGTATATACGGGGCCGTCCACGAGGGCGCCGTCGATGGGATAATTCTTCAGGTGAGTAAATGCGGAATGAGGATCGACGGGGGTATCGCCGTCGGCTGGAAGACCATAGACCATGCTGGTACCCCAGGGGTTGCAGCCGAAGAGCCAGTCCACGTCCGCCTGTTCGAGCGGCTGAAAGGTATTGTCGCCGGAGAGCCGGCGATACCAGTAGCATTGGATGGCGAAGCTGGTCGTCAGGTTGTTGCTGCACCAGATGAAGGGGATGGCGCGGTAGAAGGCGTTGGTCTTTGCTTTTTTCCAGACTCTTCCGATGCCTGTTCTGTACCAGGAGAGGAGGGAGTCGCGACGGGGGCCGGTGAGTTGTGTCGCCAGCTGGTAGTGACCGAGGTTTATAAAGGGATACCATTGATAGTGTTTGGCCGTATCACTGCCGAGCCAGGGGGTGATCTTTTCCTGTTGGGCGTATTGCCAGCTTTCGTCGGGTTTTGAGAGAGCGGCGGCGGCGAGTTCCATGTCGTCGGTCCAGTTGTCTTCCGCGTAAATATATGGTGAGAGGACAGAGGCTGTTTGGGCTACGCCGGGATGATCGATGCCGAGTTGATATGCGGTATGTGCGTGGCGGTTGAGGTCTCCTGCATAGGCGGCGTCGAAAGGAGTGAGGAGGTGGCTGCCGAGGGCAAAGGCGGCCGCGAATTTTCCCGCGGTGGATGCCATTCCGGTGGTGTTGTTCATGAATTTACCCCGAACCTGGGGGAGGCCGGTGCAGAAGTAGACGGGGCGTTCAAGTCCCCTACCATAGTAATTGGTATCTTCTTTTGGGATGCGCATGCCACGATGGTCGCGATCGTCCCCCAGTTGATTGAAAATCCAGTCGGGGCGGGGATGCATTTTCAGCAACCAGTCGAGGCCCCATTTTGCTTCGTCGAGGACGTCTGGAATCCGATTGGCACCGTCTAAGCCGTTGGCTTGTTGTTTGTCGCTAAAGACGGTGGGGAAGTCGCGCCAGGCGGCCAGCAAGTGGTAGACGGCGTTAGCGGTAGTAGTGGAGTATTGGAGATAGTCGCTGGCGTCGTGCCAGCCGCCTACTACATCGATGTGGGTGCTGTCTGGGACAGGAGCGTAGAGCGTATAGCCGTCGTGAGTATGGCAGGAGTCTTTTAGAAAGGGGTTGAAGCCGCTGCGTTGCTGACGGAGATAGCGCAGGCAGAAGTCGGCGGCGCCTGAGTAGACGTTATTGTCGATGGTGAAGATAGGAGATCTGCTTGTGCCGGCTTTGAGGAAGTAACGGCCTCGTCTTTTGAATTTGGAGAAGTCGAGACGACGGGTGTCGGTGAAGGGGCCGTAGGCGCCGAAGGAGTAGCCGGTGGGGGCGGTGAAGACGGTTTTTTGGGTTGTTGCGTCGATGAGTTGGAAGTTGCCATTCGGCAGTTTGGTTTTTGCCGCGAGTACGGCGGTTTTGAGGCCGTCGGGGGTGTAGCCGAGTTGATTTATCCGGATCCAGGATTGCGTTGCGGATTGGGAAGAGCCGTGGGTGAGCAGCGCGCAGAGTAGTATGGTGCCGATGTATTTGAGCATGGTCGAGTTGAAGAACCTGAAATTTACGACGTTTGATTGAAAAGCGGCGGGGAGGGATTGAAATGGCTTTGCGGGGAGGAAGATGTGGCGGACCTTGAATGGAAATGGGATATCAATGAGTCGATTATTGCTGGCCGTTGTTTTTTGGCTTTTAGTAAGTGATGTTTTTGCGCAGTCCGTCATGCCGGAGCTTTTTGCGCCCGGTGTTGTTTCCGGACCGGTAAATGATGCTGCGCCAACTTTTAGTCCGGATGGGGAGACGGTTTATTTTCATAGGAGTGGTCCATCTATGACCGGGACGATCCTTGTTGCGCATCGGAAGGGTGGGGTCTGGTCGAAGCCGGAGATCGCGTCTTTTTCGGGGCGGTGGCAGGATATCGAGCCGGCGATGGCGCCGGATGGTTCTTATCTGATCTTTTCGTCGAACCGGCCGTTGGTGGCTGGTGGGCCCGTGTTAAATGGAGTTTGGAACAGTCAGCATTATCCGGGCAGCGGGGGGAATCTGTGGCGCGTGGATCGAGTCGGTTCGGGTTGGGGGGAGGCGAAGCGCCTGCCGGATGTGATCAATCGCGACTCGTCGGTGTTCTCCCCGGCGGTGACGGCGGATGGAAGTTTGTATTTTATGCGGCCTGTTGGAGATACGGGGCATTTTCATCTTTATCGCAGCGCCTTTCATGCCGGGCAATATGAAGCGCCAGTGGAGGTGTCATTCAGAGCGGCGGATAGTGTGAGCGAGGTGGATCCGGCGGTGGCGGCGGATGAATCCTTTTTAGTGTTCAGCAGCAGGAGGGCGCCGGCGAAGAAGATGGAGCTGTTTATTGTATTTCGCAAGAATGGGGTGTGGGGAAGTCCGCAACAGCTTGGTGAAGGGGTCAACCGGGGATTGTATACTATCGAGGCGAGGCTGGGGCCGGATGGGAAGCGGCTGTATTTTTCGAGTGCGTATGTGCCGGAGGCCTTGAAGGTGGCGGAGGAGGGAGCCCGCCTGGCCGAGTTGGAACGGAGTGAGTGGGCGACGGGGTTGACGAATATCTGGTCGGTGTCGTTGGGGCCGTGGTTACGGTAGTGATGGTGGGATTGGCTCAATGGGATATGGGAGTGGCTAAATGAAGGTCGCCGGGTACCTAAATGAGGGTCGACGGGTGGCTGTTTTTCCGATTTTTACGGAAAGATGGTTTATGAAGAGAAATGTGTTTTTGCGGCTTCTTTTGGGTGCGGGAGGGTTGTTGAAGGGCGGGAGATCCGCGGCTGGAGAGCGTCCTGTCGGGGAAGGGGTACGTAATGGTTCGGGGATGGCGCCGTGGCGGGCGGGAGCGGGAGTACGGGTTGCGAGAGGGAAGGACCGGTATGATGCACCCCTATCGCTATTGGAAGGGGATACTTTCTTTACGAAGATCGCCACGAAGGATACGGACGGGGATATGTTCGCTTTTGAGGCGACGAGGCAAAAGAAGGGTGGGCCGGCGCTGCACTATCACCAGGATCAGGATGAGTGGTTCTATTTTTTGTCGGGAACGTATCTGGTGAAAGTAGGGGAGGAGGTTTTTGAGGCTGGTGCGGGGGACTGTGTATTCGTGCCACGAACGGTGCCGCATACTTTTTCGAAGGTGGACGAGGGCGAGTCGCGGATGCTGGTGTTTTATCAACCCGCTGGAAAAATGGAGAGCTATTGGCATGCGATCAGCCAAGGGGTATTGAAGGGGATGAGTGAAGAGGAAGTGAAGAAATATAAGTTCGAGCATGGCACGGTGATCGTTGGGCCGGCCCTGACGCATCTTAAGGCGTAGCGGTGCTCCGTTCATCGAAGGTTTAGCGGAATTCGTCGAAATTTCGCTTTCGGGAAGAGGAAATCTCAGCAAATTAGTGGTATGAACTACAAAGCTTTTGCCACCATCGGTTGCCTTGTTCTATCCGGCCTGGTCGTATGCGGCCAGAAGGCTGAGTACAGGATCGTCAGTCGTTCTTTCCAGGATAATGGGAGTGCCGGGGTCCATCTTGGCGAGGCGGATGGAGTTGGGATCGCATGGATCAAGGGTGTTAGTTTTAACGAGGGGACGATCGAGTTGGATATCAAGGGCCGGGATGTGCTGCAGCGGAGTTTTGTGGGATTTGTGTTTCATGGGGTGAACGATTCTACGTATGAGGCGGTTTATTTCCGACCGTTCAATTTCCGGAATCCCGATCCGGAGCGGAAGGTGCATGCGGTGCAATATATTGCCAATCCGGAATATGACTGGCCGGTGTTGAGGGAAAAATTCCACAATAAATATGAGCAGCCGGTCTCGCCGGCACCCGATCCGACGGGGTGGTTTCATGCGAAGATGAGTGTGACTAAGGAGAAGATCGAAGTCTTTGTCGACGGGAGTGCGACTCCGAGCCTGGTGGTGGCACCGCCGCTGGTGCAACGAAATGGACGGCAGGCGGGTTTTTGGGTCGGCAATGGATCGGATGGGGACTTTAAGAATTTAAGGATAACTTATGCAAAATGAGGGGTTGCGGCATCTTATAACAAATCCCCTGTATGCGCCTTTCTGTTACCCTACTCCTTTTGTTTTTTCTTTTCTCTTGTGGCCGGCTTCCCGCACAGACTACGCCCGCATTTGTCGACGGACGGGAGAGCGATGGTTCTGCCGTGGTGTTCAAAAAGCTGATGGAGCAGAAACCTCCGGAGGTTCAGTTTGGCGTATCCATCAATGAGAGCGGGGATGTTTTCTTCCAGATCAATAGCGAAAAATGGTTCAACCTTCTTTTTCATGGTCTGCTAAGTATTTCGGCGGATATCGTTAGTAAGGACCGGTATAGCTGTGACGGCCCGCCTGCGAAGGGGTTATTGAGGGGAACCTTGCTGCCGCCGGTACGGCCCGCGGAATTCAAGAGCCGGATGACGCCTATAGCCGATGGTTATGTTACGCTGAAGATCGGCACGGTCCCACGTGCGTTGTTGAAGAAGCAGTTGGAGGCTAACCTCGTGGTTTTGCGCTATAATATTATTGTTTACTATTCGAATTTCCTGGATATCCCACGAAGTGTCTGGGATCTCTTGCCGATGGGTCTTTATACGGATACGTTGTTGAATGCGGTGCCGGCGGTTGCAGACAGTATTGGCGGGTCCTTTGTCTATGAGCGAAGGGTGCAGGTAGTGGTTCCTTTTGCCAAGAACAAGGATGTATATGAAGGCGGGATGGTTCAGCGAGTGTATGATTCGTTGCAATTGAAAAATTGTGTGATCCAGAAGGTCAAGATCCGCGCCTATTCTTCCGTGGAGGGGTCCGAAACTGCGAATACGCTGTTGATGAGGGGAAGGGCCAATGCGATGGTCGCGGTGTTGAAGAAATTACAGCCGGGGTTGTCGAGAGTGTCGGTTCTTACCGCCGAGAACTGGCTGGAATTCTACCGGGGACTAAAGGGAGGACCTTATGAATCGTTTGACCGGCTGACGAGGGCGGAGATCAAAGTGAAGTTGTTGGACAAGGCGGTGGCAACCGCACTGGAGCCAGAGCTGGCGGGAGAGCGGAAGGCAATTCTAACCATTTATTATGGTCAGCGATCGGGGCTGGAGGGTTTTCCGAAGGAGGGGTTACTGACGGGGTTTGCCCGGGCCATCGCGGAAAAGAAGGTGGTTGAGGCGCGGAAGATCGAGAAGGAAATTTTTCAACGGGTGGAGGACGGGCGATTGCCCGATTCCTATCTGAATAAACTGGAGATCCCGAGGGAAGAGGAGTTCTGGGAGCTGTTGAATGACCGGGCGCTCTATCAATACGAGTTGTCCTTATCGGATGGTCCGGCTGTGATCGACTCGTTGCGTGCTGTGGCTTCGCTGGCTCCAGGGAATGGAAAGATCGCGTATAATATCTGTGCCCTGACGTTGTATACCTGGCATTTTGGGGATGCAGTGGACCGGGACCGGTTGTTGAAAGACTTGGATGAGCTGGAGGGCCGGGGGATCGATCATTCGCTGGTGCGGCGGATGATGATCAATTATCATATCCTGCTGAGCTTTGAGCTGCTGCGAAAGGAGCAGTACGCCGAGAAGGACAAGCCGGTGTTCTTTATCAAATCGAATTATGAAGGGACCGGGCTTTCGGATGAGGACCGGTTTGCCCTTGCCAAGTACTTTACTTTTTATTCGCAGCATGATTGGGCGAAGCAGCTGATCATCGACCGGGTCGACCAGGTGGATGTAGCAGAGGACCTGGTTTTTTATTTTGTCAATCTGGGCTTTTTCCGAACGACTGAATACAATGATGAAAAGTTCGTTCGGGCGTTGCTGAATGCCAGTACCCTGAACAGAGCGCGATTTTGCGAATTCTTCAACCCGATAGGCCGGGGTGGAGCCGGGATGCAGTTACTGGAAGAGCAGGGGTTCAGGCTGCTTTATTGTGAGAAATGCAGCGGGGTACGCTGAGCCAGGCGATCCGTCGATTCGCGGTCATGGGTGGTGAGGAAGCAAAGGGGATGGTTGCGGGCGAATTCTTTTATTTTCCGGTAGGTTCTTTTTGCGGCTTTATAGCTGGCCATGTTTGCGGCGAATTTTGTTTCGGCGAGTTGGTCCTGGGTGTAGCATGCGTCGCCGCCGAAGAGGATGTGGCCGGAGTCGGTTTTTATGAGTACTGAGCAGTGGCCAGGGGTGTGGCCGGGAGTGTGTACGAGGGTAAGACTGTTGTCGGGAACCAGGGGGCAGGTGTTTGGGAATGGGTCGAGTGGGGTATTCAAGTCGAGAAGGGTAGGCTGGAATCCGGGTGGATAGAGCTTTTTCAGTGCACCGGCGGGGCGTTTCCATTCTTTTCGATTGAGAAGGATGGGGGTTTGGGGGAAATGGCGGAGACCGCCGGTGTGATCGAAGTGCAAGTGGGTGAGGATGACGGCTTTTACCGACGGGATAGGGATGTTGAGTTTTATCAGCTGTTGATCGATGCCATCGTCGGGAGTTATGCGAAACCGGAACTGGGATCTCATGTATCTTGTTACTGCGAGGCCCGAGGTTTTGAAATAACCCGGGCGGCTGATGGCGGGGTCGAGGCCGGTGTCGACGATAAAGGTGCCATCGGGGTGTTCGATGATCAGTACCCAGATGGGGATCCACTCCGTGAAGCGGCGGTCAAGGATGGCGTCGAGGATCGAAAGTTTGTTGCGGAAGCGGGCCTGGCGAAATCGTGTTTTGTCGAGTCCCTTACCGGTGGAAACCAGGTGGAGGCGCAGCGGCCGGCCGGTTGTGGTGGTGTTGATAGTGATGGGGGAGAACATGTGACAGGATTACAAATTTTGTTTTTTTAGTTCTTCGACGGCGTGGTTGGCGGCGCGGGCCGTCAGAGCCATGAACGTGAGGGATGGGTTTTGATTGCCGGTGGAGGTCATGCAGGCGCCGTCGGTGACGAAGACATTTTTGCAGTGGTGGAGTTGGTTCCATTCGTTGAGCAGGGAGGTTTTGGGGTCACTGCCCATGCGGACGCCGCCCACTTCGTGGATGTCGAGGCCGGGGTTCTGGCGATTGTTGCCGCCGTTGATGTTCTTACAGCCGGCGGCTTCGAACATTTCGGAGCCCTGGGTAACGAAATCGGCGGCCATTTTATCGTCGTTGTCGTCGTATGAGACGGAGGTGATGAGCTGCGGGATCCCCCATTGATCCTTCTGATCGGGGCTGAGCCGTACATGGTTCTCGAATTTTGGAATAGTCTCGCCCTGCATGCCCATGGAAACGTACCAGGGACCGGGCTCAGTGATGGAGCCTTTCCATTCGGCGCCGATACCGGGTTTGTACATTCCCTGTCCCCAGTCGGCGCGGCCCGCGGCGAAGTAACTCATGTAACCCCGTTGAAAGCCGAGTCCCTCGTGTTTGTGGAGGTTGCGGAAGGAGGGGATAAAGATCTCGGTTGGCCGGCGGCCATAGTAATAGTTATCGGGGAAGCCTTCGAATTCGGCGTTTACATAACCGCGATAGTTGTGAAAAGCGATGTAGTGCCCGAGGAGGCCGTTGTCGTTGCCGAGGCCATTGGGAAAGCGATTGGACCGGGAGTTCAGGAGGATGAGATTGGTATTGAGGCAGGCAGCATTGACGAAGATGATGCGGGCCTGGTATTCTGTAATGGTGTTCGTCTGTGCGTCGACCACGCGGACGCCGGTTGCTTTTTCCTTTTTTTCGTCGTAGATGATGGAGTGGACAACGCTGTGGGTCTTCAGGGTCAGCTTGCCGGTGCGTTGGGCCCAGGGGATCGTCGTAGAGTTGGAGTTGAAGTAGCCGCCGAATGGACAGCCACGTTCGCAGAGGCTGCGGGCCTGGCATTGGCCGCGTCCCTGTTCCAGGTGGATGGGCTGGGGTTTTGTGAGATGGGCGCAGCGGCCGATGATCACGGGACGGGAGGGGTATTTTGCCATGATCTTTTCGCTGATCTGTTTTTCGACACAATTCATCTCCCAGGGCGGAAGGAATTCCCCGTCGGGGAGTTGGGGAAGGTTGTCCTTATTCCCGCTGATGCCCACGAATTTCTCGACGTGGCTGTACCAGGGGGCGAGATTGTGGTAGCCGATGGGCCAGGGTACTGCGAAGCCGTCGCGGGCGGGGCCTTCGAATTCAAATGGGCTCCAGCGCTGGGTCTGGCGGGCCCAGAGGAGGGATTTGCCGCCGACCTGGTAGCCCCTGATCCAATCGAAGGGCTTCTCCTGAATATAGGGATGGGCTTTATCTTTTACGAAGAAGTGCTGGGTGGCTTCACCATAGGCATAGCATTTGGCGACGACGGGGTTGTCGGCGAGGTCTTTTTCGGGCATCTGGCCGCGGTGAGCGAAATCCCAGGGATTCTTGGTGGCTGTGGGATAGTCTTTCAGGTGTTCGACGGGGCGGCCGCGTTCGAGCAGGAGGGTGGTGAGGCCGTGTTCGCAGAGTTCTTTTGCGGCCCAGCCGCCGCTGATGCCGGAGCCGATGACAATGGCGTCGTACGTGGTCATAGCAGTCGTTCTTTTGTGCTAAGTAATTTAAGGAAAAAAGGTGCAATTTTTATATTTTGGAGCAAACGTTTGCGCGCATGACGTATTATGAACAGGAGGTGATGAGGCTCAGGGAGTATTTTCCCTGCGAGGCGGTGCTGGAGCGATGCCGGAAGGCGAGGCGATTGATCGACGAGCGGTGTTGTACGGGGGTCGATCTGGATAAGCTGTGTGGACAGATGTTCGTTTCGAAGTTCCATTTTATCCGCCAATTCAACCGGGTCTATGGGTTAACGCCACATCGGTATCTGACGGAGCAGCGAATACAGGCGGCAAAGGCGTTGCTGGAGGAGGGGTTGGGTGTGAGCGCAGTTTGTGCCAGGGTTGGGTTTTCGAGTGTACCGTCTTTTACTGCTGTCTTTAAGCGTTTTGCCGGTTGTACGCCTGCGGCGTATGGCCAGATGCGCAATTTCTGATAAGGCGCGGCGGATATATTTGCTTCAAAAGCATTTCTATGAAAGTAAGATTGGCTAGCGTCATGGTGAAGGACCAGGAAAAGGCCCTTCAATTTTACACCGGTGTGCTGGGGTTTGTAAAGAAACGGGATATCCCGATGGGGGAGCATCGATGGTTGACGGTGGTTTCCCCGGAGGAGCCCGATGGGGTGGAGGTGGTGTTGGAGCCGATGGGATTTCCGCCGGCGGTGGTGTTCCAGGAGGCATTGTTCAAAGCGGGTATCCCCTGGACGGCCTTTAAAGTGGATAATGCGGATGCGGAGTACGCGCGGTTGAAGGGGTTGGGGGTTGAATTCAGTATGCCGCCGACGGTGATGGGGATGGCGAAGATCGCCGTATTCGATGATACGTGCGGGAATAATATCCAGATCTTTCAGGTTATTTAGCGACCTTCTTTCCCAACCGCGCGGAAAGTTGTGCCTTATAAAGGCTTGCCGGACTCACAGGCGCGCCTTGTGCATCATAGATACCCTCCGGCAATAGTGGGGCCGTGTTAAAAGGCATGGCGCGTTGTTGCGGCTCGCCCAGGCATCCGATCACCCAGTTGGCCGCACCGGGTGGTTGCTGATTAAGATACGATCTGGCCCGGCAGTTCCAGGCCACGGCCCAGCCGATGGCCCACCCGTGGCCGGATCCCATTTCACCCCGATTCATGAAGTCGATGCCGCCGTCGGGGACTTCGCAGCCATCCACCAACAACCCGGTGGACCATCGCTGATGCGGCTGGATCCACCCATTGCCATGGAATGAACAATCGAGTAAGACGATCGGGCCGCTGACCTTTGCGCCGGTGGCAAAGAAGAACAGGTTGTCCCCGGTGATGCGGCAGCGGCTAAATAATTGTTGAGGACCGTTGCCGGTCAGGTCCGCCGGCTTGGCGGCGCCCAGCGTTGGAGTTTCATGGATGATGCTGATGCTGTCGACCGTGATGCGTTTTGCGGTGAGGCTAATGCTATTGACCGTGTTATAGATCTCGAGATTGCGAACCCAGCAATCGACGACACCGTTCATGGTCAGCGCGCGGTGGTGGCCATCGTTGATCGTGACCGATTGAGCCGGGGAGACGATCCGCAGGTTTTCCACTCCCATCTGCGATTCTTCACCAGAAGTGGTGATCTTTTGTACGGTAGTGCCGGAGGGCGCCGTGAATGCCGCGTCGTAGCTGTCGGTGAGGGGAATGTCGATGGTTACGGTGTTTTTTTCTATTTTCCGGACGATGTGTTCCGCGGTAATCTCACCGCTGACCCAGGTTTGTTTTTTTCCGTCGCGTACGAGCTGGTCCATGCCCATGAACGTTATCCAGGCGGCTGTCACCGGGCGGGAGATACGGATGGTGTCGCCGGCGGCAAAACCGGATGCGTCTGTGAGGTTAAAAACCTGGGCGCCTGAAGGGACGTATGTACCGGAGATGGTTGTTGGGCGACCGACCGTTCTTACGACTTTGTCGCCATTGAGGGTGATGCAGGTATGAGGGGCACCGGTCATATTTATGATGGTTCCGTTTTGTCCCGGGCCGGAGCCGCGCACCACCACTCCACTGGCCGTGAGGGTCAGCACCCTTTCACAATTATATGTACCTGGGCTGAGCAGGACTGCGCCCCTCAGTCCTTTGACTACCGGCATTTTCGATACCGCATCGATCGCTGTCTGAATGGCGTCTGTATTGTCACCCGGGGACGGGGTCAGGGTGATCTTTACCGATGCTGATGGAAGGTCCACGCCGCCGCCCATGTAGCCGGCAGAGGAAAAGTCCATGATCCTGTCGCCGCGCTGCAGGGTCTTGTAGACGAGTCTGCCTTGTGCGTCTGTATAGACCCATTGGCTTTTTGCCGGGTTGTTCTTATTTGATGCCGGGGTCTGTCCTTTGGAGATCAGGGACAGCGCTGCCATTGCGAAGAGGAGGGTAAGTCTCATGCCTCAAGATCCTTATTTTCCTGAACCGATAGTACCGCTTATTTGCCGATTAGTATGTCGTATTGGCATTTTGCCGACTAGTGGATCGTTTGGCGTCGTTTCATGAGTTCGCGCCAGGTGGTGAGGATGATGCCCTGGTTTTGTAATGCTTTTTTGAAGGCAGGGTCCATCATGGCGAGCATGTCGCCGCGGCGGAGCGGACCGCTGTCGCTGATGCGGGTGAAGTGTTCGCCGGCGTCGCTGCAGTGCATGATCATCATGGTGACGCCGGGTTGAAGTTGTTTCAGGGCATCGATGTATAAGGCTGTGCGCCAGCGGGTCAGTCTTTTGTCGTCGTGGGCGACGCTATCAGGTACTTTCCAGTCATAGCTAAAGTTGTGAAGGTCGTCGAGTACGGGGAGGCCGGCGGCCCAGAGGGTTCGGCCGAGGTTGCGAAAATTGTTCAACGCCGCGTCGGGCAGGCCCGTTTGTTTTTGGATGAGCTTGTCATGGCCACCGGGCAGCATGACAGGGATATGGTTTGTCATGCCGAGGCGCATGTAGCGGATGAGGAAGGCGGGGGAATTGTATACGGTGCCCATGTGGGTGTCGAGATGGGTAGGTTCGAATCCCATGGCGCGGGCGCGTTCCAACTGGGCGGTCATTTCCTTTTCGACCTCATCGGCGTTGGAGTGCGTGACGACTGCAGCGGCGCTGGCCCAGAGGCTGCCGGTAGTGTCGCAGAGGCCGGGGACGGCGGAGCAACCGGCGAGTGGTCCCCACCGGTATTCGGACCATTCGGAGGTGAGTGTGAGGTGGAGGCCGGCGTCGGTATTGGGATGTTCATGGAGCCAGTGGACGAAGCCGGGGACCCAGGGGCAGGGCATCATGACGCTGACGGAGGTGGCGGCGCCTTTTGTGAGGGCGTTGATGGCGCCTTCGTTGGATTCGAGGCTCATGCCGGCGTCGTCGACGTGGATGAGGAGGATGCGGGCGCCCTTTGGATAGCCGAGGCGTTCCGCGAAGGTGGTGTCGGCCGGGGCCGATGATTGGGGTTGTTGTCCGGCCGGTGATTGTGGTTGTTGCGCGGATGTTCTGGTCCGGAGGCCGGCGATGAGGAAGGCGGAGAAGAGGATGGCGGCAATCGTTGTTTTGGTCATGGATAATCGTTTATCTGGCTAATTCCTTGTCGATCTGTTGCAGAATGCGGCGGGCCTGGCTCATGGCGGTGTCGTACATGTCGACGGTATTCCCGAGATTATTGGCCGTGAGTTGGAGCATGGCTTTTGTCTTGCCGATCGCGAGGAATTTGTTCTTGGGCAGCGTGGCGTTCTCGATCTCGAAGTCGAGCAGCTTTTGCTGCATGCCGTTGCCAAAGGTCTCGTCGTCGCTGACACCTGGCAGGAGTTGCTGGTAGTAGACGAGGATGGTCTCGCGAAGGCTATCGTTTTCGATGTTGCCGAGTTTTCCGCTGGATTTGAAACCTTCGTACCGGGCCGTGTTGAGATGAGTAGTTACCTCGTGGTAGATGAAATAATGATCCAGGGTCGAGTCGGGGAGTTGTCCCTGTTTCATCCTGGAGGCAGTGTCAAAATTCTTTGCCACTTTCGCGGTGGTCTTGCGGCCGTCTTCGATCTGCCGGATATCGTCGGTGAGGTCTGTTCTGAGGCCGAGCAGGAATTCGTGCACTTCTTTTTGTTCGTGGCGGTGTTCGCTCCAGCCGTGGAGGTAGATGGAAAGTGAGACGGCGAAGACGATGATGCCGATCTCGATGAGGATCTCTTTGAATTTTTCCCCGAAGGAATGTTTGCGGTCTGCCATGGTCTTATAAAGCTTTAAACCGTGTTTGGTGAGTTCATCCTGCATGCTTAAATATATGCAATTATTGGGCGTTTTGTTGGTAAATTAGAGGCGGACTAAATAAAGGAAACCATGAAAATAGGGATCGTACAGATGCAGCCGGTGAGCGGGGGTGTGGCGGCGAATCTGGCCAGTCATCAGCGATGGACCAGTCTTGCGGTGGAGCAGGGAGTGGACCTGCTGGTGTTCCCCGAGCTTTCGCTTACGGGGTATGAGCCATCGCTGGCGCAGACCCTGGCGACGACGAAAGAGGACGAGCGATTTGAAGGGTTGCAGCGGATGAGCGATCGATATGGGATCTGGATCGGGGCGGGGATGCCGATAAAGGAGGATGCGGCCGGGAGTGTTTCCGGCGGGGAGGGTGTGACGGCTGGGGATAGGGTCCGGGAGGGTGTGATAGCTGGGGATAAGGGCGGTCGGGAACGGGTGCAGATCGGGATGGTCATTTTCCGGCCGGATGAGGAGCGGATAGTTTATGCGAAGCAGTATCTGCATGCGGACGAGCAGCCGTTCTTTGTGCCGGGTAAGGAGCAGGTGTTCCTGTCGCTGGATGATCATAAGATCGCGCTGGCCATTTGTTATGAGCTGTCCGTTGCGGAACATAGTGCCAATGCTTATAGCCATCGGGCGGATATCTATCTTGCCAGTGTGGCGAAGACGGCGGAGGGGGTTGACAAGGCGATGGATGTGCTTTCGGGTATCGCCTGCACCTATTCGATGACGGTGTTGATGGTCAATTCGGTGGGGCCCTGTGATGACGGGGAGTGCGCGGGGGGATCGATGGTGATCGATAATGGGGGCGAGGTGGTGGCGGCGATGAGTGAGGTGGATGAGGGGATGTTGGTTTATGATACGGCGACGGGAGAGGTGAGCAGCCGGATGGAGGATGTGGGAGAGGGGGCGGATGCTTAGGAGGTGTGGGGTGGGTGATTGGAGGTTGGTGTGAGGTCGGATGATTTGAACCAGGTTTGAACCGACTTGAATAAGACATGGACGGGGCTTTCCCGGGGGCGAGGGTACCTTACTGGTTAAATACCAGTACTATGTCAAAAGTTATTTTTCTTGCGCTCGTTGCGCTACTCTTTTCCTGCTTTTCGCTGCACGCTCAGAAAAGCATCTGGAATACGCCGGCGGCCTACCTTGGGCAGAAGTTGCCGGGGAGTAAGCCGGAGAATTTTGCTACCAATCTTTTAATGAAGAACGATACTTTCCCGATGGACCGGGTGGCCTGGTCGGACGACGGGACGGAGTTCTATTATCCTTCGAATAATACCTGGTTCAGCAGTAAGGCTGCGGCGGTGCGTTGTTTCAAATACCGGGATGGGAAGTGGGAGGGACCGACGGTAGTGTTCCTGCAGCACTATGCGCCGACGTTTTCGATGGATGGGAGGACGATGTATCTGTTGGGTGGGGCGGGAGATGGAGGGAAGCATGCCTTTGTGTATCGGTCGCACCGGACGGGGAATGGGGGATGGACGAAGCCGGAGGTATATTTGAAGACTGTGTTCGGGACCTATGATTTCATGCCGACGTTGAGTGGGGTTTGTTATGTGGGGAGTAATGTGCATCCGGATAAGATGAGAGACTATAGCGACTATGATATTTCGACGATGGCCATATCAGAGGGGGATACGGTGGTGAGGAGTTTGGGGGCGCCGGTGAATGGGCCGGGGTTCGAGGGGGATTTTTATGTGGCGCGGGATGAGTCCTATATTATCCTAAGTTATAAGGAGACGAAGGATTTTGAGTGTGAGTTGGGGATCAGTTTCAGGAGGGGGGATGGCACCTGGACCGAGGTGGTAGGGCTGGGGGCGGAGATCAACGATGGGGTGGCGCATCGGTGGGGGGAGTATGTGTCGCCGGATGGGAAGTTTTTGTTTTATTCGACGGGGACGAGTCCGAAGGATTGCCGGATCGTTTGGGTGCGGTGGGATACGCTGCTGGCGAAGTTGCGGAAGGAGAATTTGCGTTAGGGATCGGCAGGAGCGCCGTGCGCGACAGAGAGCCCGACCCGAAGGGGAACGCCATTATGGAAGTTGTTGGACAGAAAAGTTGCGAATGGATTGGCGGGACCAGGTGGAGCGGAAGGCGAAGTAGCCGCTCGTGAGGGGTTGGGGGCCGGTGTCGGTGAACCAGGGTTCGTTGTCGACGTAGAATGTGGTGATGCCGTCGATGGCGGTGATCGTGATATGATAGATCTTGTTTGCCGTAAGGAGGTGGGCGGTGTCGAGGTATTCCTTTATGAGGGTCCGGGCGCCGCCGCCGTATTTTCTGAAGCGGGTGGTCTTGTTGGTGTTGCCGCCGATGCCGACATAGTAGAGATCGAGGTTGTCGTAGTCTTCGAGTTTGCCGGTGCGGGTGAAGAGATCATTGTTACGCGGATCGGCGGCCATCCAGAATTGGTTGCAGTCGGAGAGGCGGTCGTTGGGTTCGTTTGTGACGAGAATGGAACGATCGTAGTCGATGCGGAGGTTGCCGGTGAGTTTTTTGTTGAGCCAGACGGTGGCGCCGCCTTTGGTGTCGAGGATGAGCGTGTTGTCCTTCGCGTAGACGGTCGAGTTTGCGCCGGGTTTTTGTTCGATCTCGGCGATCCAGGAGTGCGGGTCGAGGGGATGGTCGAACTTATCGGAATAGACGACAGGGCCGGAGAGGGGGAAGGCGCCCATGCCGGAATAGAGGCTATTGGGGTTTGGATGCATGAAGGTGATGAGAGGAAGGGAGCCGTCGGGTTGGCGGGGTGCGGTGAGTTGGGATTCGTCGAGGCTGAGGAAGTCGGAGTCGGAGGGTTGCCCGCCCGGGAATGAATTGTTTTTTAGGTGGCAGGTGGTGGTGTCGAGGTTGGCGACTTCGATCTGGCCTTTGTAGCCGAGGTTGTTTTCGAGGATGTGTTTGTAGCCGGGGACGTCGGTGTGATTGTCGGGCAGCCTGTTGAGCATGTTGAAGTCGATGTGATTCCGATACGCGGTGTTGTTGTACCAGAAGCTGCCGTTTATGTGATGATTGGAGTAAAAGCCGCTTGCCTTGTTGTGGACGGCGAGACAGAACCGAACGGTGGTCTGCGGAACGGGATCGGGGATCTGATCGGCGGGCCGGTTGCCGAAACCGCCGCCTTTGAAGCCGTTGCCGTCGCCTTCGCTGGTGAAGTCGGGCGCATAGCCATTGTCAAAAGCCCAGCAGTGGTCGAAGACGGTGGACTCGTGAGAATTGATGACATCGTAGCCGTCGTCGCTGTTGAACCAGGCGCGGCAGCCGCGGAAGATATTGCCTTTGCTGCCCTTCGCGGGATGGCAGCCGAATCCGTCGGTATTGCCGCCGCGGCCCTGGAACCAGACGGAGTCTGGCCCGTCTGCCCGGCCTGCGGCTGGGGCGGACCGACGTTGTGGTTCGGAGTAATAGTCCCAGTTCCTGTAGGCGTCGCAGTTGAGAATAAGATTGTCGGAGCCTTCGAGGAGATAGAACCCGATGGCCATGCCGTCGTGCATGCTGAGCTTTTCGTAGATGTTGTTGCTCCCATGATTCTCGAAGCATTCGGATTGGGTGTGGGTTTTTATGGTGACCTGGACGCCTGTTACTTCGAAGCCTTTGAGATGGATGTAGGAGCCTGTAACGTAGAAGGCGGCGACGCGGAGGTTGTTGGGTTTGATGGCTTCATAGTTGAAGACGGGGGTTTCGCCGGGGTAGGCGAAGTAGTTGAGGTATTTGCCGCTGCGGCCGCTTTTGTCGAGGAAGGTGATGCAGGCGTAGATGCGTTCGGTGCGGGAGATGTCGGCTTCGGTGAGGTGGTAAGTGCCGCCGCGAAGATAGACGGTGTCGCCGGGGTGGAGATGGGATTGGGCTTGCTGGATGGTGGCGAAGGGTTGGGTTTTTGTGCCGGGGTTCTTGTCGTTGCCATCGGGGGCGACGAAGAAGGTGGAGGCGCCATTTCGGCGCGGGGCGGAATGTGGAGGTTTGGTGTTGGATGAGGCCGGAAGTTTGGGATGGGCGTTGGCGGGGGATGCGGGGATGTTGATCGTCAGAATGAGAAAGAGGGTTAGATATTTCATATGGCAAAACATTTGCGCCAGGGAGGTACCCCGGAGAGGGTATGCCCTGGCATTGCAAATGTTAGTATTATTCGGGTGACGACTGTCCTGTGCTGTGCTGTGTGGAATATTGACAGTGAAAGTTGGTTTAGTGGGATTTTGGGAGGGGGATTATCTTCGAGGTGGTGCGTTTGTATTGTTCATAACGGGCGCCGAAGGTTTCGGACAGATCGCGCTCTTCGTGCCAGATACCGATGAAGATGTATACGGTCATGCTGATGGAGAAGAAGAGGTGGCCGACGGTCATAAGGGGGGTGGCCCAGAAGGCTACGAGGAATCCGAAGTAGAGGGGATGACGAACGAGTTTGTAAAAGAGCGGCGTGCGGAATCGCAGCTCGCTCTTTTGTTTGTTCGAGAAGTGCTCATATGCCTGGTAGAGTCCAAAAAGATGGAAATGATTGATCAGAAATGTGCTGACGAGGACGATGGCCCAGCCGAGAAACGAGATGGCGAGGATGATGCCTGCGGGAGATCCGGTGATGGACCAGATGGTGGCGGGAAGAGGTTGCCAAAACAAAAAGAGCAGCATCAGCGCGGCGCTGGCGAACAGGACGTAGGTGCTGCGTTCGATGGGTGCGGGAATGAATTTGGTCCATTTTTCTTTAAATCCCTGGCGGGCCATGACGCTGTGCTGGAGGCCGAAGAAGGCGATGAGCAACAGGTCGATCAGGATGCTGAAGGGAGCGGGGAGGCTTCCGGTTATGCTTATGTCGAGGGATTTAGGGACGGCGAGGTTGGCGATGAAGCCGATGAGATATAGGAAGGTGATGAAGAAGATGAGGTAGCAGACGAGAGAATAGACGAGAAAGAGTGTTTTTTTCATTGTTGCGACTATTTACATTCAAGGAGGGTTTGTTAACGGGTGCGAAGATAATAGGCGGCGTGGCCGCGGGAAATGGCATTCTAATGAGCGGCGGGTTTGTTATTGGAATTGGCGGCGAAGAGTTTGGGAGCGGAGTGCTGCAGCCTCCGGCAGGATGAGTCCGTTTATTGGATTATTTCGGTGGGTAGTTGGTCTTCGTTGATCTTTCCATCCTTTACGGAGAGATAGTAACAGTGGCTGAGGTTATCGAGGGCAAGGGTTTTGACGGGCTTTTCGTTTTGGAAGAGAATGCCCGCGCGGTCGTCGCAGGCGTAGCCGGGGCCCAGTTTGCCGTCGAGCAGGGCGGAGACGTAGAGGGGTTTGCGGGCCAGTTCGCTGTGATAGTGCGGGCAATGGCTGAAAGGGAGGAAGGCGAGGCCGTTGACGATGGAGAGATTTTTCGGGCGCGAGTCGCTGTAGCCGCCGGTGAACCAGCAGAGTGAACCGGCGCTGCCGCCTGCCAGGACGATGCCTTTGTTGTAGGCTTCGCGGAGCACGGTGTCGATGCCTTGTGCTTTCCAGATAGCGATCATGTTGAGCGTATTGCCGCCACCGACGATGATGGCATCCATGGAGAGGAGTTTTTCTTCGAAGGTTTGCTGACCGGGATCGCTGTTGACCCAGACGCTGAGGATATAGCCTTCGACGGGAAGATCGCGGCAGAGGCTAAAGAAGTTGAGACTGCCATTGGGGTTGTCGGCGGAGGCGGTGGGTACGTAGCAGATCTTCGGCCGGGCTTTACCGGTGAGGGTAATGACCTGTTTTATGAATGCTTTTTGAAGGCCGCCACCATAGGCGAGGATGGTGCGAGCCGGAACCTGAGCGGAGGAGGGTTCGGGTGTCGTTGATTCGGGTGTTGTAGCTGCCGGCTGAGCGGGGAGAGCGTTTGCCATCAGAAAGAGAGTTATGAGAAGGAGTAACTTTTTCATGATTGTTGAAGTTATGATTTTTATTGTGGAAATTCGGGTTATGGAAAGATATAAAGACGGGTTTTGTATTACGACGGATGCGGGGCGAATGGACCTTGTAGCCGTTCATCAATTTCTTTCGACGCAGGCCTACTGGTGTTTGAATATCCCTTTCGAGCGGGTGAAGAGGGGCGCGGAGCATTCGCTGAATTTTTCCCTATTGGACGAGCAAGGCCGGCAGGTGGGGTATGCGCGGGTGATCTCGGACAGGAGTACGATCGCATACCTGGGGGATGTGTATGTGTTACCGGAGTATCGCGGCAGGGGATTGTCGAAATGGCTGATCGCAACGGTGATGGAGCATCCGGAGTTGCAGGGGTTACGACGGTGGATCCTGCTGACGGGAGATGCGCATGGGTTGTATAAGCAATATGGATGGAAGCCGATCGCTGCGCCGGATCGATGGATGGAGGTGACGCCTAGTGGCGCGCCGTATCCTGTCCTCCCGAAGGAGTAGATGGGCGGCGGAGCGTTGGTGAGGTTTGATGGGTGCCGCGTGTGGGTTCGGAAGAGTAAGGCGGCGGATCGTACGACGGTTGTTGCGTGTAGGGCTGGCCGCCGTTTGCGGGATACGTGTTGTTGACGATGATGGTGGTGTCATTGGTCGTCCGGCCCGCGATGGCCCAGATCAGGGAGATGATCCAGCCGATGCCAGTCCAGCCGGCGAAGAAGTTCAGCAGGAAGATGCCGCCGGTGTTGGCGCTTCTGCGCATGAGGGCGATAATGGTTGGGAGGAAGTAGGGAATAAAGAGTATAGCGGTGAGCCCCCAGCTGAAAACGAAGGGGAAAATGAAGAATAAGAGGGTTGGTGCAGGCATACAACGATGTTTGGCTTCCCTAATATACGGAGATTTTGGGGACGTGGGGCCGGCCGAATTGGATGGGCGGCTGCGGGGACGAACCGGCGGTGACCGGGCTAGGGGTTATTCCTTAAAGACCTTTACCAACTGGACCTTTCCGGTGTTATCCTTTACGGAAATGAGGTAGATGCCTTTTGGGTAGGCGCCGAGGTCGACGCTATTTCCCGAGACGAAGTTCCCGATCTGTTGCAGGGGTCTGCCGTCGAGGGACAAGACGGTCACGGACGCGATGGAGAGGCCGTTGCCGATGATCGTAACGAGTCCTTTTGTGGGATTGGGGTAGGCGATCACCAGGCCAGTCTCATTGAAAGATAATTCGAGCACGTTCGACCAGGTTGCATTGTGATCTATGTCCACGGTGCGGATGCGATAGTAATTGGAGCCGGGCGCCGGGGTCGTGTGGATGAAGGCATAGTTCTTATTGGTGCTGCTGTTGCCTGCGGCCTTTACCATTCCAACGCTTTGCCAGCTTTCGCGATCGATGCTATGCTGGATGTCGAAATAATTTGTTTGATTCTCTGTCGCGGTACTCCATTGCAGGAGGGTGCTGCCCGATTGAGCCGTGGCGGTAAAGCTTGTGAGTGAGACCGGCAGGACGGTCGTCGTGGTATTTGTCGAGACGGCGATCAGGATCTGGTCGCCGGAGTGCGAGCTGCTGGATGCCCACGTGGATGCGCCGCCATCGCCCTGGAGATAGACTTTGAAGCTGATGAAAGTAACGTTTGTTCCGGATGCCAGGATAGATCCTGAGGCGGCTCCCGAGCCGGTAGTCGAGCTGGGATGGGCGGCGGTGTTCAATATTTTGTTACCGGAGACGGTGAGTTCCGAAGAGCCGGATAGCTTCGAAAGGGTGACGCCGCTGGACTGCAGGTCGAATTCTGAGGTGAAGCCGAGATTGCTGTAGGTGGCGCCGACGCCGACGAGATGGATGACCGGGTCGCTTAGGGGCGAGCTGAACGTGATGTTCAGGTCTCCAATATAGTATCTCCCGGTTGTGGACAGGCTATTGTTATACATGGGCATGGCGGAGATCATGAATTCCGTTGCGTAGTTGTTCGTCACGGAAATGCCGGTGCCGGGGGTGATCGTCGGGACGGAGGTAAAGTTGGCGTCCGCGGGGCTGCCCAGGGAGCTCATCTGTACGTATAAGGAAGAGTTAAGTGCCTTGGGGCCGCTGTTGTTGATGGCGGCTCCGAATACCATGGGAAAGCCGGTTGCCATCTGGGTTGTGGGAAGGGTATACTGTTGGTTTGTAAATGAAAAGGTAGTGGTGGTGGTCGGAGTCGAATAGGCAACGAAGGTATTGCCGGTTGGGTTATTCGTGTTGTTTTTGAAGGTAACCACCTGCGGGGCAATAGACGCGCCAGGCCCTGATGGGCCGCCGCCGCTGGCGAACTCTAATGATGTCTGTGCGTTTACTGTCAGTGTGCTTACCAATGTAACAAGTGCCAGGTAAGCCCCTTTAACAGTGTAAAGAGGTTTCACGGGTTTAGGATTTAGGGTTTTTCCTTAGTATTTTTAGTCCAATTTGGGTACCAAGGCGAAAATGGTTGGGAGTCAATGGAGAATGTGTGATGGAAGTGTTTGATGTTTCCCGGGATGGGAGGATTTTTTCCCGTTGGTGGAATGGGGGGATGTTTGGGTGGGTTTGGATGAGCGCGTTAGGGGGCTGTTAGGGTTGGGGGTGATGAGTATAAAAAACGTTCAAATATGAAATACAATGTACTAGGGAATACCGGGCTGAAAGTTTCCGAACTCTGTCTCGGTACGATGACCGTTGGAGGAAAAGGTTGGGCCAAGATGATCGGGACGCTGGATCAGGATGCGGTGGACAAGGTGATGAAGCGGTCGATCGATGCGGGGATCAATTTCATCGACACGGCCAATGTTTATTCGGAGGGGTGGTCGGAGGAGTTAACGGGGCAGTCTATCCGAAACCTGGGGCTAAAGCGGGATGACCTGGTGTTGGCGACGAAGGTTCGGGGGACGATGGGCCAGGGGCCGAATGACAGCGGGCTAACCCGGAAGCATATCCTCAGCCAGGTGGAGGCGAGCCTGAAGCGGCTGCAGACCGACTATATCGATCTGTACCAGGTGCATTCCTTTGATCCTCTGACGCCGATAGAGGATACGCTTTGGACGTTGGACGATCTGGTCAAATCGGGAAAGGTGCGGTATATCGGCGCGAGCAATTTTGCCGCCTGGCAGCTGATGAAGGCGCTGGGCTTCTCGCAGTATACGCAGCAGGCGAGGTTCGTATCGCTGCAGGCCTATTATACCGTGGCGGGCCGGGACCTGGAGCGGGAAATCATTCCGCTGTTGAAGGATCAGAAGGTGGGATTGATGGTATGGAGTCCGCTGGCGGGTGGGCTTTTGAGCGGTAAATACCGGCGGGACAAACAGGGAGTAGAAGGGGCGCGGCGAACGGGTTTCGATTTTCCGCCTGTAAATAAGGACCGGGCCTTCGATATCGTCGATCTGCTGGACCCGATGGCGAAGGCGAAGAAGTCGTCGGTGGCGCAGCTGGCGTTGTCGTGGTTGTTGCATCAGCCGGCTGTGACGACGGTTATTATTGGCGCCAATACGATGGAGCAGCTGGAGGACAATTTGAAGAGTGTGGATGTGAAGTTCGATGCCGAGGAGTTGAAGAAGATCGACGAGGTGAGTCAATTGCCGGAGGAGTATCCGGGGTGGATGCTGGCGTGGACGGGGAGGGACCGGCAGGTTTAGGGGGCGGCGAGGGTTTGGGCGAGGAATGCTTTTGCTTTGGTTGATTCGTAGCGGTAGGGTAGCATGAGGAGAGCGTAGCCAAAAAGGAGCATTCCAAAGGGAATGAGGCCGGGTAAGAATGAGCCAGGCGAACCAGCCGGGGAATTGCGGTCAAGGTTGCCTGTAATGGCTGCGATGAGGATGCCGATGCAAACGGCGCCGACGACAGTCATCCAGAAGGACATAAAGATCAGCGCCACCAAGTTCGGGCGCATCCGGATCTCGATGGTGGTCTTTCCGAAGGCGTTGGAGAAGCGGCCTTTTATAACGGGAAGAAAGCTGTTGCGATAGCGGATGACACGTTCTATGTTGAATCCATCGGCATCAATGGTCCCTGTAAAGGGTTTTGTTTTGTTCTTCATGACATAGGCCGCGTTGCGGGCGGGCTCGAGCTGGTCGAGAAGGCGTTGCTGCGCTTCGGGAATGGAGAGAGCGGTGGTGATGGTATATCTATCGAAGGGGAGGTATTTCATCTTTTATTTTAGGAGATGGGTCAGGAAGGTCTTTGTCCGGGTGCTCTCCTTGTTGAAGTTGACGAGGATCAGTGCGTGGGCGATGATGAGGAGGGCCAGCGGGAAGAGAGAGAAGAGCAGGGCTTTGGCAAAGATGGCTCCGATGAAAACAGATGCACTGACGAAGGTCCAGAAGGTCATGAAGAGGAGGGGCATGATATGGGGATGGACGCGGATCGAGATGGTGGTCCCGTCCTGGCTATTTATAAAATGGCCGTTGGTGATGGGTTGCCAGGAGTTGTGCCAGGCGAGGACGCGGCGGATGACGAAACCATTGGTATCGAGGCTGCCGATGTAGGGGCGGGTTGTGGCGTTCCGGGCGAGGAATGGGAGATTTTGGCCGGGCTCGAGGTTGGCTTCGAGGCGCTGGCGGACCTCCGCAATGGGGAGGGTCGTCGATAAGATGTATTTTTCGAACAGAAAGTATTTCATGGCGTTTGGGGTGGGGGGCTAGTTTCCGGAAGGGGTAGGATCGGGCCGGATTCGCGCATGCTTGCGCTTAAAACGGAGAATCCGGAATAATAGTATAAAAATTTGGATAACTAAGAATTTAGTTATTATTTTGACATAACTAAAAACTTAGTTGATGAAGGCATTAACCAAGGCCGAAGAGCAGGTGATGTTGGTTCTATGGCGGATAGGGAAGGGGTTTTTGAAGGAGATCGTCGAGGAGACGCCTGAGCCCCGGCCGCATCCGAATACCATTGCCACGCTGCTGAAGATCCTGGTGGAGAAGGGGTATGTGGAGTATTCCGTTCAGGGCCGCAACAATTGTTACGAGGCGCGGATCAGCAAGGCCGAGTATGGCCGCAAGAGCGCCCAGCAGCTGGTGAAGGGGTATTTCGAGGGGAGTGCGGCGAAGCTGGTATCTCAATTCGTGAGTGATAAGAAATTGAGTTTGCAGGAGCTGGAGGAGTTGTTGCAGCAGATCAGGAATGCTAAAAATGCCAAGCCATGATGGACGTATTGTTTCAATATGTGTTGAAGTCGGGGGCGATCTCCGCGGTGTTGTTCGGCTATTATTGGCTGTTCCTGCGAAACCGGTCGTTTCATCGATGGAACCGGGGGTTTCTGCTTGCTACGATCCTGTTTTCGGTGGTCTTGCCGCTGGTGCCGATGCCGGGGATGTTATCCCGGACGATGCCGGGATTGTTTTCCTGGACGGCGTTGGGGGGTAATGACGGATGGTCACGGGTGTGGCATGCGGTGACACCGGGGAAGTGGAATGGGGATGCTGATGGCAGTCCGGTGGTGGTTGCGGCCGGCGGGATCGAATGGAGTACCGTTTGGATTGTGGGGTATGAATTGGTGGTTTTATGCCTTGCGTTTGTGTTTTTGCGGCAGCTGGGTTTTATCGCGCGGATGTATCGCCGGTATCCGAGGGAGCGGAGGGGTGGAATTCTTTTCCTGCTGACACGCGAACCGGGGACGCCGTTCTCTTTCTGGAGGATGATCTTTTGGAATGCCGATGTGGAGATGGAGAGTGCGGAAGGCCGGCAGATGTTGCGGCATGAGCTGGTACATGTGCGGCGGCGGCATACGCTCGACCTGTTACTGGTGCGACCGATGCTGATCCTGTTTTGGGTCAATCCTGTTTTTTACTGGGTGTACCGGGAGTTGAAGACGATACATGAGTTCGAGGCGGACGAAAGTGCACTCGAAGGAGAGGACCGGTATGCGTATGCGGAGCTGCTGGTGTGGCAGACGCTTGGGAGCAGGCCTGGGTTGTTTCACAGTTTTTTTTCATCTTCCATAAAACGACGTATCAACATGATCACTAAAAATCCTTTTGTTGCGCCCGGCCGTTGGAGCCGGTGGATGGTTGCGCCGATGGCGTGTCTGTTATTGTGTGCATTTTCGGGTCGGATGGATCGGGTGAGGGTATCGAAGAAGCCGATCACGGTGGTGATCGACGCCGGTCATGGCGGCTGGGATGATGGGGCTGTCGCCCCGAATGGGCTAAAAGAGAAAAATATCAATTTGTCGCTTGCGCAGATGGTGAAGCGGCTCGCGCCATCTTATGGGGTGAATGTAGTACTCACGCGGGATGCGGATGTGCTGTCGGGCGGTCTTAAGAACAAGCAGGCATCGTTGCATTACCGGGCGAACCTGGCCGGCGAGAAGAAGGCAGATCTGTTTATCTCCCTGCATACGGATGCGGGCAGCGGGGCTAATGAGGCGGGTTTTCATGTGTATGTAACAGGGGAGAATGTCTATCACCAACAGAGCGCCCGGCTGGGTGGGTCGCTGATCGACGCGCTGAAGTCCTGCTATACGGTTGGCGATGAGTTGAAGGAGACGCAGGAGCACGTATGGGTTCTGAGGGCTGCGACGGTTCCCGCCGTAATGGTCCTTTGCGGGAATATCGATAATGAGCGGGATCGGGCATTTATCAGCAATACTTCCAATCAGGAAAAGATCGCCCGGGGAATCCTCGAAGGGGTGGTTCACTACAATCCGTAGAAGCGGGTCACTATTATCCTTAGTATATGTTACGGAATTATCTGATCGTGGCGTGGAGGCATCTACGCAAGGCACCGCTTTTTTCTTCCATTAATATTCTTGGGCTGGCGTTGGGGATGGCGGTGGCGATGCTTATCGGGATATGGGTTTGGGATGAAGTGAGTTTTGATCATTGTCATCGCAATCATGAGCGGCTGGGCGAGGTGTTGTCTATTACTTCTTACAATGGGAAGGTGGAAGTCGGGGCGTATGCGAGTGTGCCGATGGCGGTGGCGTTGCAGGTACAGTACCCGGATGATTTTGCGGCGATGTCGCTCGAGGCGGGGACGGGAGCTACTTTTCGGAACGGAGACCAGTCGCTTGGCGGCTGGGGGGCCTGGGTGCAAGCTTCCTTTCCGGTGATGTTCAGTTTGCAAATGGTCAGGGGCAGTGTTCTGGCTTTGAGGGATCCGGGTTCGATGTTGTTGAATGCATCGATGGCAAAGGGTTTGTTTGGAAGCGTAGATGTGGTGGGACGGTCGATCATTATGGGGGATTCGGTGGTATTTACGGTGGGAGGGGTATATGCCGATCTGCCGACGGGCAGCTCGCTGGCGGAGAATATGTTTTTGTTGCCGTGGGAGAATATTCATAATGTATCGGGCAGGGAGAATGCCGACGATTGGACGAATCATCATTTTCAGTTGCTTGTGCAATTGAAGGAGGGAAGGCGTTTCGACGATGTTTCCGCGAAGATCAAGGATCTCAGCAAGCCTCATCTGAGGGGTAGTGTGGAGGAAATTTCGTTGCACCCCATGGACAAGTGGCATCTGTATGACCGGGCGGAGAACGGGAAGATGGTGGCAGGGTGGCTGCATATGGTGGAACTTTTTGGATTTATCGGCGGCTTTGTGTTGTTGTTGGCCTGTATCAATTTTATGAATCTCAGTACGGCGAGGAGCGAGAAACGCGCGATGGAGACGGGAATCCGGAAGGTGCTGGGATCGAAGAGAAGGCAGTTGGTGGTGCAGTTTCTTGGGGAGTCGATGCTGACTGCGTTGTTTGCGATGGTGTTGGCGATGGGGTTGATGGCTGTGAGCCTGTCGTGGTTTAGTGGGATGGCGGGGCGTGTCGTGAGTATTCCCTGGGGTAGTTTTTGGTGGTGGCTGGTGGTGCTGGGTGTAGCGGGTTTTACCGGGATTGCGGCGGGGAGTTATCCGGCTTTTTATTTGTCCGCGTTCAAGCCGGGGAAGATGTTTTCGTTCGCGCGTGGTTCGCTGGCGAGGAAGTCGCTGGTGGTGGCGCAGTTTGCGATATCGATGGCCTTGATCATCGGGACGGTCGTTGTCTACCGGCAATTGCAGTTTGCGAAGGACCGGCCGGTGGGATATAGCCGGGAGGGCCTGATCACGGTGCCGGTGACCCGGCCGGGACTGTTGGAGCATGCGGATGCGCTGAGGCAGGAGCTTTTGAGGGCGGGTGCTATTGCGGGCCTGGCTGTTTCTTCGAGTGCGACGACGGGGGTGCGGAATTCGATGCTGGGTTATGACTGGGAGGGAAGGGACCCGAAGATGGTGCCGGCGATCGGGACGTTGTTTGTGGGGTATGAGTTTGGACGGACGATCGGTTGGCAAATCAAGGAGGGGCGGGATTTTATTCCGGGGAATGTGGCTGACAGCGGTGCTTTTATTTTGAATGAGGCGGCGGTGCGATTTACAGGATTGAAGGATCCAGTTGGGAAGGTGATCCGGTGGCATGATGTGGCGCATCGCATTGTCGGAGTGGTGAAGGATCTGGTGATGACGTCGCCGTATCAGCCGGTAGAACCGGTGTTTTTTACTTTGACTGCGAATGTGAGGATACAGTATCTGATGGTGCGGATCAATCCTGCGCTGCCGGTGCGGGAGGCATTGGCGAAGATCGAGGTGGTCTATCGGCGGTGGAATCCGGTCGATGCTTTTTATTATCAATTTGTGGATGATGCGTATGGGTCGAAGTTTTTGGGGGAGGAGCAGGTGGGGCGGCTTGCGGCAGTGTTTGGGGTGTTGGCGGTGGTGATCTCGTGTCTGGGGCTTTTTGGGCTGGCGGCTTTTGTTGCGGAGCAGCGGACGAAAGAGATCGGGATCCGGAAGGTGCTTGGGGCGAGTGTGGTGGGGTTGTGGGGGTTGTTGTCGAAGGAGTTTGTGGTGTTGGTGGGGATAGCGTTTTGTGTGGCGGTGCCGGTGGCGTGGGTGTTTTTGGGGCGATGGTTGCAGGGGTACGAGTATCGGGTGGGGTTGTCGGTGTGGGTGTTTCTCGCGGCGGGCGTTGGTGGGTTGGGGATTGCGCTCGCGACGGTGAGTTGGCAGGCGGTGCGGGCGGCGAGGATGAATCCCACGAGGGCGCTGCGTCGCGAATGAAGCCGCGAAGCGGCTTTTGGGTTGCGGAGGGATTAGTTTAGCGGGTGAGGCGGAATATGAAGATGTTGGACTTGCCGGTGGCTTCGCCGCGAGCATCCCGGGGATCGACGGAGATCGTGCTGCCGCCGACGAAGAAGCCGGGATTGAAGGTCAGATATTTTTCGGTGCCGAGCTGTTCGCGGAATGTGTTGAGAATGCGGGCGGCTTCATAGATAGCCCCGTTGCCGGCGGAGTCGGTGAATCGCCGCCCTTCATATCGCAAGACGGTATCGAGGTGGCCGAAGAAAAAGTCGGGGTCCATTCGAGGACGGTGATGGGTTGAGCGGGGAGGTTTTCGAGGGTCTCGCCATTGCCCTGGCCGACGCGTTGGACGAAGAGGTCGAGTTCATGCCGATCGGCCCAGCGCTGTTGGTCATAGGTAGGTTCCCAGTTGCCATAGGAGCCGGTGGACAGGGGTTGGGTGATCCAGGTACCGGAATGGAGGTTTTTGCAAGTAGCGAGGGTGATGTTGTCGTTTTGTTCTTCGTCGCGATAGATGAGGTACAGGTGATCGTCCATCTGCAGGATCTGGGGCCGGGAGATGGGAATCCGTTTTGTGCCGGTGCCGCCGAGGAGGAAGGGTGTAGTGCGGTTCGAGGCCTGAGCGGTATGCCAGCCGCCGGCGTCTTTGTAGACGACCTGATATTGGGGAATCTGCGAGTTGCCGGGGCGCCAGTATGTAGCGATATAAGGATTGCCCTTTTTATCGGCGCACATGGAGGTCTGGTTGATGAGGCCGCTATTCTGAGGGATGCGGACGGCATATTCGGCGGTGGCCATGGTGATCGGGAGTGCATAGGGTTTGCCGGCCGAGGTTTCCCAGGTGTGGCCGCCGTCTTTTGAGCGGGCATAGGCGATGTCGTGATTGCTTGCGACGTCGGGGGACTCGCGCCAGGTCCAGGAGAGATGGAGGGCGCCGTTGACGTCGAGGGTGGCCTGCCAATAGGCGTTGCGCTTTCCTTCACCGTCAATGAGATTATCATGCAGACGGCTCCAGGTTTTTGCTTTTGTGTCGTATTGGTTGAGGACCAGGTTCCCGTTGCCGGAGGCGCCGTCGCGGTAGAGGAAGAGGAGGTTGCCGTTGGGAAGGAGATAGAATTCCGGATACGTGACACGGGTTTCGTTGTTGCCGGTCATCGGAGTTTCGGGGCCCAGGTCGAGGGAGCCGGGAGCTATGCCGCGGGCGTAGCGGAGGAGGCCGGCGTGTTGGTCGAAGCAGCAGTGAAGGAAGCCGTCGCCGTCGATGATGATGCTGATGGAGCGGTGGGCGTCGCGGGTGTCGCCGGTGTATTGGGTTTGTTTGAGCTGCCAGGTTGTGCTGTTGTGTTCGCGGCGGCCGAGGACGACGCGGCCGGTGCTGTCATAGAAAGCGACGTACTGCTGGTCTTTATATGAGGTGAGAGAATTTTTTCGGAAGATGACCGTGTTGATGGAGTTTTTGGCCCAGCCGAGCGAGACGGGGATTAATTTTTGGGCATTTGTTTGTAAGGCAAGGAGGAGAGCCAATATAAAGTTACGAAAACGTTGTAGCTGTTGTTTTGACATATATTCCCGAATTTAAGTAGATTACGTGTGATTGCTGCTTATGGGACGGAGACTATTCTACTTTATTTTGTTATCGGCGGGTGCTTTGATAGCGCGGGCGGGTGATGATCCGCGTGTCAAGTGTCTTGGCATCGAGCAAGGACTTTCGAATAATGCGGTGACCTGCGTGTACCAGGATGCGCGGGGATTTATGTGGTTCGGCACTTATGACGGGCTCAACCGCTACGACGGGTATGGGTTTACGGTTTACCGGACGATCATCGGCGACTCGACCTCTCTTCCATTTAATAATATTGCATCGATCAGCGGCGACGGGCGCGGCAATCTTTGGATCGGCGGCCAGCGGGGCCTCGGCGTTTTTGACGCGGGGACGGAGCGGTTCTCGATGCCGCTGTATCTGTCCTGCACTGGCGTTGTGTCTTCGATGCGGGAAAATGTGCATCATCTCCGGGCTGTAGGCGAGGATCTGATGCTGGTGGGGACGCATGGCAACGGACTGATCGTGTTCGAGCGGGGTTCGCGGACCGGCAGGCAGATCGCGCTGGACGGCCAGGGAAATTATGATGTTCCCTGTATCGGCTATGACAGTGTCCGGGGCCGCGTCTGGCTCTTCGTACAGAAGAAGGGGCTTTACCAATACGATATCCGCCACCGGCGGCTGATGCTGGTGAGTGACGGGTTCCGGGAGGCGTTGAGCCTGCAGGTGGATACGCGGGGGCGGGTCTGGGTCGGCACGGACAACGGGTTGTTCCTGCTGGATGCGGATTGGAAGGGATTCTCGGAGAATTGGATGCCGGCAAAGTGCCGGGTCGTGGGCATCCATGTGAACCGCCAGAATGAGTTGTGTATCGGCACCGATGGGGCAGGAGTGTGGAAGCTCGGCGGAGATGCGCTTTTGGCGAGGCCGTTGGTGTCGACGGCCGGGGCGCCGCTGGTGAACAGTAATGCGGTGTACGCGATCTATGAAGATGGGGAGGGTCGCAAGTGGTTCGGGACGTTGCGGGGCGGAGTCAATGTGATCGAGCCAAGGGTGAGCAGCTTCAAGACCGTGGTATATGATCCGCCGGCGGGCGGGAAAAGTAGTGGCGCGGCCGGGATGTCGGGGGCGATGGGGTTGTTGGGGCAGAAGAATATCGTGAACAATTTTATCCTTTCGTTTTGCGAGGATGTCAATCATAATGTCTGGATCGGTACGGATGGGGCGGGGTTGCGGTATTGGGACCGGGCGACGAACCGGTTTACGGAATATGTGAATGATCCGAATAATGCCGGGTCCATCAACAATAACTTTATCACGAATATTTTACGGGACGATCAGAACCACCTGTGGGTGGCGACCTGGTTTGGCGGGGTGAACCGGCTGGACCGGGCAACGGGGAAGTTTGCGCATTATACCTGTTTCAATCCGCATACGGGTACGGAGGAGAAGCATATCTGGGGGTTGTATGAGGATCGGGCGAAGCGGCTTTGGGCGAGTGCGACGAATGACGGATGTCTTTACCTGTATAACCGGGCCGCGGACCGGTTCGAACTTTTCGACGATGCGGTGCAGAGTCTGCAATCGATGACGGAGGACCGGGAAGGCGTGTTGTGGGGGGGCAATTACACTTCGCTGATACGGATAGACCGGGAGCAGCGGCGGCATGTTTTTTATAAGATCGGAAGTCCCGTGCGGTGTTTGCATGAGGACAGAGGCGGAAGGTTTTGGGTGGGCACGCAGGAGGGTGGTCTATTGCTGTTCGACCGGAGCACAGGTCGGTATCAGCGCTATACGACGGCGGATGGACTGCCGAGCAATACGATCTTGAGAATATTGGAAGATGCGCATGGGGACCTTTGGCTGAGCACCTATAACGGGATCTCGAAGTTTTCGGTTCAGGACCGGAAGTTCAGCAATTTCTCGCCTTCGGATGGACTACAGAGCTCCCAGTTCAGTTTCAACGCCGGGCTTGTGTTGGCATCAGGGGAGATGCTTTTCGGGGGGATCAAGGGATTCAATATTTTTTTCCCGGACAGTGTGTTGCCGATGCGCCAGACGCCGCCGGTCTACCTGATGGGGGTCCGGGTGCAGAACAAGCCGGTCCCGGCCAACCGGGAATTGACGCTGCCCTTCGATCAGGCGGTGGTGTCGCTGGATTTTACCGCGCTGGAGTATGGCGGAACGGACAAAATCAATTATGCCTATATGCTTACGGGCTGGGATAAGGGATGGAACTATTCGAACGGAAGCCGGACGGCGAATTATTCGAGCGTGCACGAGGGGAACTATGTGTTCCGGGTGCGGGTGAGTCATGCGGATGGGAGCTGGAGCAAGGAGTATGAGTTGATGCGTCTGGTAGTGTTGCCGCCCTGGTATCGCAGCTGGTGGGCGTATTTGCTGTATGCGTCCTGTTTTTTTGGAGTGATCGCGGCGTATGTCTGGTATGCGCGGGGCCGGGAGCGCTTGCGATACGAGGTGAAGCTGGCGCAGCTGGAGACGGAGAAGGAGAAGGAGCTGGTGGCGCGGAAGGTAGAGTTCTTTACTCATATCACGCATGAGTTTCGGGGACCGTTGACCTTAATAATCAACCCGCTGAAGGAGGCGGGAGGCGAGTTGCAGTATGTGTATAGAAATGCGCAACGGCTATTAGGACTTGTGGATCAGCTATTGCTTTTTCAGAAGGCGGAGAGCGGGGGGGATGTGATCAAGCCGGCGCGAGTCAATATAGTGGAGCTGGCGCAGGAGGTGTGGCTTTGTTTTGTGGAGGCGGCGAGGATGAAGAAGGTCACGTACCGGCTTGACGTGCCCGAGGCAGACTGGGGTTTGTATGTTGACCGGGAGAAAGTGGAGATCGCCCTGTATAATTTGCTTTCGAATGCTTTGAAATATACGCCGGAGGGAGGGGAGGTTGTTTTAGGGCTGCTTGATACCGGTGCGGAGGTGGAGGTTTTGGTGCGGGATAGCGGGATGGGGATACCGGAGGAGGTAGGGGAGCAGGTATTTGATAAGTTCTACCAGATCAGCCGGAGTGAGATGACGTCGATCTCCGGGTTTGGGATCGGGCTTTACCTGGTGAAGCAATTTGTGGAGGCGCATGGAGGGGAGGTGAGCTTTGTTAGTGAGAAGGGGGTGGGGACTTGTTTCCGGTTGCGGTTTTTGAAAGGGAAAGAGCATTTGAAGGGGGTTGAGATCTATGAGTCGGGGGGATTGGGTTTGAGTTCGCTTGCGCGGGAGATAGTGGAGCCGAAAGACGAGAAGCCTGAAATGAGTGATTTGGTGACGGATAAGCGGCGGGTTTTGGTCGTGGACGATGACGTGCAGTTGCGGGCGTATATGCGGCATGTGCTGGAAGGGGAGTATGTGGTGTATGCGGCGGCGAGCGGGGAGGAGGGGTTGGAGCAGGCGAAGCGATACCGGCCGGACCTGATCATCTCGGATGTCCATATGGATGGGATCTCGGGGATCGAGCTTTGCGAGACGGTCAAAAATGATGCGCTGCTGGGGCAGACGCCGGTGGTCCTGTTGACGGCGTCACCTTCGGCCAATAATAAGCTGGCGGGGGTGAAACATGGGGCGGATGACTATATTACCAAGCCTTTTGATAAGGACCTGTTGGTGGCCCGGGTGGGAGCGTTGTTGAAGAGCCGGGAAAGGATCGAGCAGTCTATTTTTGAGGTCGTAACGAATGGGGGTGTGGGGGCGAAGGATGGCGGCGATGGGGCGGGGAAGATCAGCGGGGATGAAAAGGAGTTCCTGGACCGGCTGATGACGGTGGTGGAGGGGAGCCTTGACGAGGATGATTTTTGTATCAAGAAGTTGTCGGTGGAGATGGGGATGAGTCATTCGCATCTTTATCAGAAGGTGAAGGAGTTGTCGGGGCAGTCGCTGAACGGGTTCATCCGGTGGATCCGATTGAAGAAGGCGGCGGAACTCCTGATCAACACGCCCTGTAATGTGAATGAAGCGGCGGTACAGGTGGGGATCAGTGATGTGCGGTATTTCCGGGAGCAGTTCCATAAACAGTTTGGGGTGAACCCGTCGGAGTATATCAAGCGGTATCGCAAGGTGTTTTCGGCGAAGTATTATATTAATAAGGAGAAATTGTGAGTTTACCCCCCTTTTTTTGAGATTGCCCCCCTTATGGTTGCGTCTTTCGGGCGGTATTTTCATAGCATAAATAACAAATGCTATGAGATATTGCTTGCTACTATTACTTTTTTGGGGGTTTGCTGCCCGGGCGCAGCAGCCAACTGTGAAGGGCCGGGTGACGTCCGGCGACTCTGCCGTGACCAACGTGACGGTGCAGGTGAAGGGGACCAGCCGGGCCACGCAGACTGACGCGAACGGGCAGTTTTCGCTGGAAGCGGAGGCGAATGCGGTGCTGGTCTTTAGCCGGGTGGGTTTTGCGACCCAGGAGATGCCGCTTTCCAACCGGAAATATCTCGATGTTCATCTCGTCGTGTCGAGCAAGGAGATGAATGAGGTGATCGTAGTCGGTTATGGAACGCAGAAGCGGGCGGATGTGACGGGAAGCGTTGCGTCTGTGCCCAAGTCGCGGCTTTCGGAGCTGCCGGTGACCAATGTGTTGCAGGCCGTAGAGGGGTCGGTAGCGGGGGTGAGCGTTACCAATACTTCGGCTGTGCCGGGGGCGACGCCAACGGTGCTGATCAGGGGTCAGAATTCGATAACGGCGAATAGCGGTCCGCTGATCGTAGTGGACGGAATTCCTCTTTCCAAGTCGGGCGGGAGTATCAATGATATCAATCCCAGTGATATCGCGTCGATGGAGGTGCTGAAGGATGCTTCGGCGGTAGCGATCTATGGGACGAACGGGTCCAATGGGGTCATTTTAATTACGACCAAGCGGGGGGTGACGGGGAAGCCGGTGATTCGCTATAGCGGATATGAAGGTCTTGAGGACCTAGCCCATATCCTGAAGCCACGGGATGCCAAGTCCTATGTCCAGAAGTATGCGGATTTTTTGCAGCAGACCGGGCAGACGCAGACCAGTCCCGTGCCGAATGCGAGTGAGTTACCCAATTATAATGCGGGAAAGACGACGGACTGGATCAAGGAGACGACCCAGCAGGGGATCATCCAGGATCATAACCTGAGTATTTCGGGGGGGACGAAGGATGTCCGTTATTTTATTTCCGGGGAGTATTTAAAGGAGAAGGGGTCGATCAGGGGTTACCAGTATCATCGGGCGAGTTTCCGGTCCAATCTCGATTTCAATCTGACCGATTATCTGACGCTCGGGACGTCGGTGTTCATCAATAATAATGATTACGGCGGGGGCCGGGCCAATTTGCTGTTTGCCACGGCGATGAGTCCGTACGGGCAGGAATTCAATGCGGACGGGACCTACAATATCTACCCCATGTATCCCGAGCTGTTGTATACCAACCCGCTGATCGGGCTTTATCAGCAAAATAAGAATCATAATTTCAACCTGAACGGGACGGGTTATCTCGAGGTGAAATTCAGCGGGGTGTTGAAGGGACTCAAGTACCGGCTGAATGCGGGTTATAATTATATTCCGTCGGGAGTGTATACTTATACCGGGAGGAATGACAACAGTCCGCTGGGAACGGCGACGACCTTTAATAGTGAGACCAATAGTTATACGCTTGATAATCTGCTGACGTATAATCGGGAGTTCGGGAAGCATCATATCGATTTTACGGGGTTGTATTCCGCCGAGCAGCGGCGGTATTTTGTAGATGCGTTCTCGGCGACCGGATTTATCAATGATCTGTTAGGGTTTAACAATATCGGGGCGGGGGCGACGGTGAGTGCCGCATCGACGGGAACCAATTTGCCGAATGGGTCTTATTCCGACCGGTATGCGCTGAACAGCCAGATGGCGCGGTTGAATTATAGTTATGACGACCGGTATCTGTTCACGTTTACGACGCGGCGGGATGGGTCGTCCGTGTTTGGCGCCAGCACTACCAAGTTCGGGGTGTTTCCCGTGGCGGCGTTGGGCTGGAATATCAGCAATGAAGATTTTATGAAGGGGGTGACCTGGGTGGACAATTTGAAGGTTCGCGGCAGCTATGGGAAGACCGGGAATGAGGCGATCAATGTGTATGGGACGATCACTACCGATAACAGTGTGCGGTATCCTTTTAACGGCATCAGCCAGATCGGCGTGGTGGCCGGGAATCTCGGGAACTCGAAGCTTCACTGGGAGAGTACGATCGGGACGAATGTGGGGGTTGACTTTGCGGTGTTGAAGAGCAGGATCTCCGGTACGATCGATGTGTATAGTACGCATACCGATGGGTTGATCCTGAAGCGGCAGATCCCGTCGATCTCCGGTTATACCAGTGTGCTGGACAACCTGGGCAAGACGAAGAACCAGGGGATCGAGATCACATTGAACACGAAGAATGTGAATGGGAGGGATTTCCGGTGGGAGAGTTTGCTGAACTTTGCGGCGAACCGCAACCGGATCGTGGATCTTTATGGGGACCATAAGAGTGATACCGGTAATGTATGGTTTATCGGGCATCCGATCGGGGTGATCTATGATTACAAAAAGCAGGGTGTCTGGCAGGTGGGTGAGGATGCGTCGAAGCAGGATCCTGGCGCCAAGCCCGGCGACTTGAAGTTCATGGACCGGGATGGGAATGGGAAGATCACGGCTACCGACAAGACCATTTTGGGGCAAACGGCTCCTAAGTGGATGGGCGGGATCACGAATACGTTCCACTACCGGGATTTTCATTTGAGTGTGTTTATACAGACTGTGCAGGGGGTGACTAAGAACGATCCGGACCTGAACTATGTGGATGAGAGTGGCCGGCGGAATACTCCGGCGCAGGTGGGTTACTGGACGACGACGAATAAGAGTCAGTCGCGGCCCGCGCTTTCCTATTTCAATACGCGGGGTTATGGGTATGCATCGAACGCGAGTTATACGCGGCTGAAGGACGTGACCTTTAGTTATACTGTGCCGCCGGGGTTGTTGGACAAGGCGCATCTCGGATCGATGACGGTGTATGTGAGTGGGAGGAATTTGTATACGTGGACGAAGTGGATCGGATGGGATCCCGAGAATACGTATTATGGGCGTGGGACCGGGGATTGGACGAATAATTATCCGACGATACGGTCGTTTGTGCTGGGTTTGAATATCACGTTGCGTTAATGGTAGCGCGCTGACGCGCGCGTTTATTCAATTTTAAATCGAGAACATGAAAAAGAATATTGTTTTTAGTGTGGTGGTTTCGGTGTTGATGCTGGCGGTTGCCTGTAAGAAAAGTTATCTCGCGGAGACGCCGTATTCCTCTTATTCGCCTTCGACTTTGACGGACTCGCTGGGTTTCGAGGCCGCGAGTTATGGATTGTATAACCAGATGAGTAATTTTCTGACCTATGCCGATCAGCAGGGGTGGCCTGATGTGTGGCAGGTGGGGACGGATATTGCGTTTGCGACGCAGCCGCAGGGGATCGAGGTGCCGTATTATAACTATACGACGCTTATTTCCACGGATGCGGCTGCCTTGTATACCTGGCAGTGGGCTTATAAGGAGATCAACAATGCGAATGTGATCATTGCGAATATCGAGAGTCCCACGTTGAAAGGGATGAGTACCGGGAATAAGAACAGTACCGATGCAGAGGCCAGGTTCTTCCGGGCGTATTCCTATAATTTGTTGGCCGAGTGTTTTGGCGGGGTGCCGCTGGTGACCAAGCCGTTGACCGGGCCGAAGACGGATTTTGTGCGGGCGACGCTGGACAGTGTGAATGGATTGTGTGTGGATGATCTGACGTATGCCGCGCAGAATCTGCCGGATATCGAGGCGGTGAAGACCAATGCGTCGGGGAAGTTGTATGGCCGGGCGAACAAGTATATGGCGATGCAGTTGCTGGCAGAGGTGTATCTGCGGATGGGGAAGGGGGATCTGGCGGAGCAGCAGACGCAGGCCATTATCGGTTCGGGCCAGTTTAGTTTAACCAGCGCCCGCTATGGAGTTAAGACCTCGTACCCCGGGGATGCGTTCTCGGATATGTTCTGGTATGGGAATGAGCGGCGGAAGCAGGGGAATAAGGAGGCGTTGTGGGTACTCGAGCAGGAGAATCCTTCGACGGTACCCGGCGGCAATACCGGAAATGCGCAGCAGCGGCGGAACTGGGGGGCGGGGTATTATAATATAACGGGGATGTCGATCTGTGATTCGCTGGGGGGACGTGGGATCTCGCGGATGCGCCTCAGCGGGTGGGTGTTGTATGGATTGTATGATGCCGGGGATATGCGGAATTCGCAGAATAATATCCGGCGGCAATATTGGTACAATGATCCGTCGAAGACGGCGACCTATGGCAAACCCGTCCCGTACGTCAATTCCGACACGGTGTATAAGATCTGTCCGCATACGACGAAGTGGTATCAATTCGATCCGAATGACGTATTCGGCTATGCGATGATCAAGGATTATATCCTGATGCGGCTTGGGGAGACGTATCTGTTGCAGGCTGAGGCGCAGGTGCAGCAGGGGAAGACCGATGCCGCGGCTACGTCGATCAATGCGTTGCGGACCAGGGCGCATGCGCCGCAGGTGACCGGAAGCCAGATGACGCTGGATTTTGTTCTCGATGAGCGGGCCCGGGAGCTCGTGGGTGAGGAGAACCGGCGGCTGACGCTGATGCGGACGGGGAAGCTTGTGGATCGGGCGATAAAATATAATTCCGGGACCGTGGTGTACCCGATGTCGGGGTTGACGAAGACGAATTTGTTGTTACCGATCCCGCAGCAGGAGATCAATTTGAATAAGGATGCGGTGTTGACGCAAAATCCGGGGTATTGAATTTGGTGCGGGATATTTTTTGAACCTTTGAATATTCGAGTGAGATGAAGCGAGTTTTGTTTGTTTTGTTTTTGGCGGTGGCGGTTCGCGGTGAGGGGCAGTCTGTAAGGCATGAGTTTGTGCTGGGGGACTCGAGTTTTTTGCTGGACGGCAAGCCATTTCTGATGATCTCCGGGGAGATGCATTATACGCGGGTGCCGCGCGAGGCGTGGCGGCAGCGGATGCGGATGGCCCGGGCGATGGGGTTGAATACGATCGGGACCTATGTGTTCTGGAATGTGCATGAGCCGGAGAAGGGAGTGTTTGATTTTTCCGGGAATAATGATATTGCTGAATTTGTGCGGACGGCGAAGGAGGAGGGGTTGTGGGTTGTGTTGCGGCCATCGCCGTATGTTTGCGCGGAGTGGGAATTCGGCGGGTATCCGTATTGGTTGCAAAAGGAGGAGGGCCTTGTCGTTCGCAGCAAGGAGGCGCGGTATCTCGCGGAGTACCGAAGTTATATCCGGGAGGTGGGGAAGCAGCTCGCGCCGCTGCAGGTCAATCATGGGGGCAATATTTTGATGGTGCAGATCGAGAATGAGTATGGGAGTTATGGAGGTGACAAGGAGTATCTCGAGATCAACCGTAAGATGTTTAGTGAGGCAGGGTTTGATGGGCTGTTGTATACCTGTGATCCGCCGAGGGATGTCGCCAAGGGATATTTGCCCGGTTTGTTGCCGGCGGTGAATGGAGTTGACGGGCCCGAGCGGGTGAAATCCGTGATCCGCCAGTATCATGATGGCAAGGGGCCGTATTATATTGCCGAGTGGTATCCTGCGTGGTTCGATTGGTGGGGGACCAGGCATCATGTGGTGCCCACCGAGCGGTATGCCGGGAAACTGGATTCCGTGCTGGGGGCAGGGATCTCGATCAATATGTATATGTTCCATGGGGGGACGACGAGGGGGTTTATGAATGGGGCGAATTATAACGACCGGAATCCGTATGAGCCGCAGATCAGCAGTTACGATTATGATGCGCCATTGGATGAGGCGGGGAATGCCACGAAGAAGTATTGGGCTTTCCGCCAGGTGATCCAGCGGCATTTGCCGGCGGGGGTGGTGTTGCCGGAGGTGCCGGCCGCGAAGAAGGCCGTGTCGCTTGGCGAGGTACGGTTGAGCGAGGCGGGGTCGGTGTTTGGGATGTTGGGTTCTGGAGTGAGTGCTGCGCGCCCTCTGCCTTTTGAGGAGTTGGGGCAGGCGTATGGGTATGTGTTATATCGCAGTGAGGTTGTCGGTGGTGGTGCCGGGGTGCTGCGGGTTGATGGGTTAAGAGATTTTGGGGTGGTGTTTGCGAATGGTCATAAGGTTGGGGTGTTGGACCGTCGGTTGCGGCAGGACAGTTTGATGCTGGAATTGCCGGCGGGGAAGGTCAGGTTGGATATCTTTGTCGAGAATCTTGGCCGGATCAATTTTGGACCTTATTTATTGAAGAATACCAAGGGGATCGTTGGGAAGGTGGAGTGGAAGGGGAAGGAGGTGACGGGATGGAAGATGTTTTCGATGCCGTTTGCCACGGTGGATGGATTGGAGTTGCATGGGGGTGAAGATGGGCCGGTTGTGCGGAGGGGGAGTTTTGAGCTGGGGGCGCCGGCGGATACTTATTTTGACATGCGGAAGTGGGGGAAGGGATGTGTGTGGGTGAATGGGCATAATTTAGGGAGGTATTGGCGGGTGGGGCCGCAGCAGACGGTGTATGTGCCGGCGGAGTGGTTGAAGAAGGGGAAGAATGAGGTGGTGGTGTTGGAGTTGTTGAAGCCGGAGCAGGAGGTGATGACCGGGATCGATCATGCGGTGCTGGATGAGGTGGAATAATCAGATTTTATGAAAATAGGTTTGTTTGCGGCGGCGTGTGTTTTGGCGCTGACCGTTTCGGCGCAGGGGGATCGGGCGTTGTGGGTTTCTTATCTGGACAAGGTGTCGCGGCCGGTGTTGTCCGCGTTGGCGGAGGATAAGTTGCATGAGCGAATGCCGGTGGTGTTGTCCATACGGATCGATAATGCGGTGGAGCGTCGAAGGGTGACTTATCTAGAGGCGTTTGGGCGGACACTGAGTGGGATCGGCCGCTGGCTGGATAGTGAGGAGGGGCCGGCGGAGGAGGTGCAGCTGCGCCGGCAGTACCGGGAGTGGGCGTTGAAGGCCGTTGCTAACGCTGTGAATCCCGCGGCGAAAGACTATATGATATGGACAGGGGGGCAGCCACTCGTGGATGCCTCCTTTTTTGCGTTGGGGCTGATCCGGTGTCCGTGGTTGTGGCAGCATCTCGATGCGGGGGTGCAGAAGCAGGTGGTGACCGCGTTGCTCGCGACGCGGGGAACGATGCCGGCCTATAGTAATTGGTTGTTGTTCCCGGCCGTAATCGAAGCTTTTTTTTGCAAGTATGGGCTCGAGTATGACGGGATGCGGATCGAGTTTGCGGTGCGTGAGTTCTCGCAGCACTGGTATCTCGGAGACGGGACGTTTGCGGATGGGCCCGCGATGCACCAGGATTATTATAATTCTTACGTGATCCAGCCTTTTTTGACGGCGGTGTTGGATGTGATGGGGTCGAAGTATGCGGCGTTCGCTGCGAAGATGGGAAGGATCGCCCAGCGATATGCCGAGTTGCAGGAGCGGATGATCGGGATGGATGGGAGTTATCCGGTGACCGGTCGCAGCATCACGTACCGGTGTGGGGCTTTTCATGCGTTGGCGGATGTGGCTTTCCGGAAGCAGTTGCCTGAGTCGTTGTCTGCCGGGCAGGTGCGGAGTGCGTTGACGGCTGTTATTAAACGGACGTTGGGGGCGCCGGGGACGTTTTCTTCGACAGGGTGGTTGAATATTGGATTGGCGGGACACCAGGAGAAGTTGGCGGATGCGTATATCACGCTGGGGAGTGAGTATTTGTGTACGGAGGTGTTTCAGCCGTTGGGGTTGGGGGTGAAGGATGAGTTTTGGGCGGCGCCTTCCGCGCCGTGGACGTCGGTGAAGGTGTGGGGAGGGGGTGATAGTGTGAATGCAGATCATGCACTTGATTTGGTTGTTGCGGCGGGGCCGGGAGGGAAAAGTGATGGATATAAGTTGGTATGGGCGGATGAGTTTGATGTGGATGGGCGGCCGAATCCCATGAATTGGGGATTTGAGAAGGGGTTTGTGCGGAATCATGAGGCGCAGTGGTATCAGCCGGAGAATGCGTGGTGTGAAGGCGGGAGGTTGATCATCGAGGCGCGACGGGAGAAGAAGGATTCGAATATCGAATATACGTCGGCGAGTTTGCTGACGAAGGGACTGCATCATTTCAAGTATGGGCGATTTGAGATGCGGGCGAAGATAGATGTGTCGAGTGGGATGTGGCCGGCGTTCTGGGCGTTGGGGGAGAAGGGGGAGTGGCCGTCGAATGGAGAGATCGATATCATGGAGTATTACCGGAAGATGCTGCTGGCGAATATTGCGACGGGGACGTCGAAGAGGTATTCGCCGTTGTGGTTTAGTAAGAAGACGCCGCTGGATAGTCTTGGCGGGGACGCGTGGGCTTCCGCGTGGCATGTGTGGCGGATGGATTGGGATGAGAAGGGGATTGTGTTGTCGGTGGATGGGAAGGTGTTGTTGTCGGAGCCGATGGATAGTCTTGTGAACCGGGATGCCGCGGGTGTGAATCCTTTCAAGCAGCCGGCATATCTTATTTTGAATGTGGCGTTGGGTGGAGACAATGGTGGCGATCTGAGCGGGACTTCGTTCCCGCGGCGGATGGAGGTGGACTATGTGCGGGTTTACCAGAAGAGTAATGGGATCGGGTCGTTGTGGTTGGATGATCGCGGTGAGCATATCCAGGCGCATGGGGGAGGAATTTTGAAGCATGATGGAGTTTATTACTGGTATGGGGAGGAGCGGCGGCAGGGGTTGGATACGGTGAGGAGGTATGTGAGCTGTTATAGATCGGTGGATCTGAGGGCATGGAGGTTTATGGGGGATGTTTTGCAGTTGGAGGATCCGGAGCAGTTGGGGGCGCATTGGGTGCTGGAGCGGCCGAAGGTGTATTATAATATTCCGACGAAGAAGTATGTGATGTATTTCCACCTGGACAACCGGAGTTATAAATTCGCGCGGGTGGGGGTGGCGGTGAGTGATTCGCCGACGGGGCCTTTTCGATATGTGAAGAGTTACCGGCCGTTGGATCATGAGAGCCGGGATATCGGTCAATTCGTGGATGATGATGGGACGGCGTATCTGATCTTCGAGGACCGGCCGTATGGGTTTCGGATCGCGCGGCTGGCGGCGGCGGATTATATGAGTATCGATAAGGAGATGTGTTTGATCCCGCAGCATATGGAGGGGGGAGCCATCGTACGGTTTGGGGGGTTGTATTATTCGATAGGCAGTGCGCTGACGGGGTGGAGGGCTAACCCAAATGTCTATGCGACGGCGCCGTCGTTGGAGGGGCCGTGGTCTGAGTTTAAGAATATTGCGCCGCCGGAGAGGAATACGTATGGGAGTCAGTCGACGATGTAGTTGAAGGTGGCGGGGGCGAAGGATACGACGGTGATCTTTATGGGGGATATCTGGCGGCCGGCGATGCAGTGGGAGTCGACGTATTTGTGGATGCCGGTGGAGATTGGCGGGGGGAGGTTGTGGGTGCAGGAGCCGAGGGAGTGGGGGATTGATGTGAGGAGTGGAAAATGGAGTTTGAAGTAGGGTAGTTTTGGGCATGATTTATGCTAAAAATGGGGGTTCCGGCGTTAGTAATCCATGTATAATATGAAAAAGCTGTTCCTTAGTGTTTTGTTAATTCCCTTTGTCGGCTTTCATGCGAGGCCGAAGAATTTACCTGAGAACATAGTAGAAATACGTGGCGGCGCGTGGCCGATCAACCTGGAGCGGAATGCGGACGGGGTTGGGACCTATTCGCTGATCTATCGCAACCAGGAGATTATGAGCGGAGTCAGTCTGGATACGCTGACGTTCCCGAATCTCGAGCAGCTGCACTATTTTGCGAAGGGGCTGGACCGGCTAAAGGGGGGCAGCAACGGCGAGATATTGAATTACAAGGATTTTACTTTGTCGCGGGCGGATAAGAAGTTCGAGGGGGTGTGGTATTTGTTGCGGTATCAGTGGGGGTCGACGAGTTTTCAACAGACCGAGGCGGATATTATGGGGAAAACTATCAAAGGGCTATAGGATCGGTTGGATAATAAATCTTGTTTTAGTCCGTTATTTCAAGTTTAGATAAAAAACATCGCGCTATGAAAAATCTTTTTGTTCTGTTTTTGTTTGTTCCATTTATTTCCCAAGCACAGTTTACAGTAACCAATAACAGTACGACGAGTCTGGTGGAGTTGCGGACGGGTACCTGGCCGTTGGATCTGCAGCGGATCATTAAGAACACGGATACGTGTTATGTTCTGCAGTTCCGGGATCAACAGGTGACTTCGGATGTGAATATGGCGACGTTGCGATTTGGGGATATCGGTCAGTTGCGTTGGTTCGAGAAAGGGTTGACAACCTTGAAGACTACGGGTTCGAATGGAGAGACCTTGAATTATAAGGACTATACGCTTAAGCGGATGGATGTGAAGTCGGACAAGGATCCGAAGAAGAGTGTGAGTTGGTACCTGGTGACGTGTGGGGATGGGCCGGTGACGAATTTTCAGCAGGGGGAGGCGGATAGGATGATAGCCGCGATAAAAACATTGTAAAAAGAAACCCGCGCAAAGCGCGGGTTTCTTTTTAAAGTTCAAAGCCGGGGCGGTATTCCCGCGATAAGTATTTGTTTGCTTCGGGGACGTTGGTGATGGTGCGGCCGGCGGGGTCGTATTTGAGCATTTTGGCGGACCGGAGGGCGGCGGCGTAAAGGTTGATCGCTTCGGTGATGCCTTCCGCCTCGCGGAAGTTGCCCGCATATTGTTTTCCACTTTTTACGGCATCGATGAAATTCTGCAAGGCAGCGGCCTGGCGTTCGACCTGGTTGACGCGGGAGGGGGTCGGATTGGCGTTGGACTTGCCGAGCAGGATGGGGTTACCAACATAAAAGTCGGTGAGGATCTTTCCTTTGTCGCCGACGAACATCTGGCCTTCGGCGGGGAGTTCCTTGTTTTGTTCCAACAATTCTATGGGGATGGGCGGGCGCATGCCGCCGTCGTACCAGCAGAGGTCGACGGGTGAGCGGGAGCCTTTTGCGGGGTATTTGAGTCGCACGGTGCTGGCCATCGGGAAGGAGAAGTCGTTCTTGATTTGGAAGGGAACGGGTTCGTTCATGCCGACGACATGGCTTTGATGCGGGACGACCATGGTTGGGCCTTCGAGTTCGAGGGCCTTGTAGACGGTCCATAGTGCATAGTGACCCATGTCGGCCATCGAGCCGCCGCCGAAATCATACCAGCCGCGGAAGACCATGTTGGTATAGTTGGGATGATAGGGCCGTTGTGCTTCGGGTCCGAGCCAGAGGTCCCAGTCGAGGCCGGGAGGAACGGGTGGGGTGTCGGTAGGCAGTGTGGGGTATTGCGGCCAAACGGGCCGGTTTGTCCAGCAGTGGACTTCCTGCAGGGTGCCGATGTCGCCATTCTTTATCATGGCCATGATTGGGCCCATGTCGCCATTGGAGTCCCAGGGGACGAGGTGAGTGATGACCTTGCTGTTGCGGGCGTACTCGATGACTTTCTTTCCTTCGAGCAGGCGGTTGGAGAGCGGTTTGTGGACGATGACGTGTTTGCCTTTCTTCATAGCTGCCATAGAGATGACGCCGTGGAGGTGGTCGGGGGTCATGATCTTGACGGCGTCGAGGTCTTTTTCTTTATCGAGGCATTCGCGGTAGTCGGCGTAGGTGTGGCAGCCGGTGTATTTGGCTTCGGGGCGGACGTTGGCGTAGAAGGTTTCGACGATGGACTTGCCGTTCTCGCGGCCGCCGGGGATGTTGCCGTCGCCGCCGAAGTTCCAGTCGGATTTTTTGATGGCGGTGCGAATCTCGTTGAGGAGCCAGCCTTTTGCCCAGTCGCGGTAGCCGATGGCGTCGCGGTTGGGGTCGACGACGGCGACGACCTGGAACGTGGGGTTGGCGAGGAGCGGAAGCAATTCGCGTATGCCCTGGGTGCCGCAGCCGATGTAGGCGAGGGTGATCTTGTCGCTTGGGGCGACGTAGTTTTTGCCACCGAGGACGTGCCGGGGGAGGATGGTGAAGCCGATGGCGGCAGTGGTGGCGGTTTCGAGGAATTTGCGGCGCGAGATGTCCGGCCGGATGGGACCAGAGGCGGAGGATTTTTTCATATAGCAAGAGGTTTGAGAGTAACTAAATGTACGGATTTTTTCAATGCGTCGGAGGGACAGATTGGGGGGACAATTTTTTATAGATGTGGTGGGCGGCGTAGAGGTCTTCGGCGGCGATGCCGAGGGATTTGAAGAGGGTGATGTCGGTGGGAGACTGGCGGCCGGGTTTTGCGTTGGTGAGGACTTCGCTGAGTTCGGCCTGGGCGTGGCTTTCGGTGATGTGGCCTTCTTTTTTGGGAATGAGGAAGTCGCCGGCTTCGTTGAAAAGGGACTCGTACCTATCTGTGAAGATGCGGGCGCTTATGATGGTGTTGCTGTCGACCTCGCGGGCGTTGGGGGTGCAGGAGCCGGTAACGTTGAGGTGGGTGCCGGGCGAGAGCCAGTGGCCTTCGATGACGGGTTGGGTTGCCGCGGTGACGGTGCAGACGATGTCGGCGTTCTCGGCGGCTTGCCGTGCGGTGTCGGTGATGCGGATGGGGATGTTGGATATTGTTTTTGCTTTTTGGGCGAGGAGTAGGGCTTTGTGTTTGTCGCGGCCCCAGAGGTGGATGTCTTTTATGTTGCGCACGAGCGGGATGGATTGGATGTGTCTTTCGGCTTGTTCGCCGGTGCCGATGATCGCGAGGGTGGCGGCGTTTTCGTTAGCGAGGTATTTTGTGGCGACGGCGCTGGCGGCGGCGGTGCGGATGGCGGTGATCTCTTCGGCGTCGAAGAGCATGAGGGGTGTGCCGTTGTTGCCGTCGAAGAGGATGATGATACCCTGGTGGGAGGGGTAGTTTGCGGCGTGGTTGGCGTGGAAGATGGTTATTAATTTTGTAGCGATGATGTTTGTATCGGGTAAGTTCGCGTAGGCGGGCATCATGCCGAGGATGCCTTTCTGGTCGGGGATGCGCATAAGATTGCGAAGGGGTTGGAGGATGCGGCCGGCGGCGAGGTCTCGAAACATGGTTTCCATGAGGGGGATGCACTCCGACATGGGGAGGTGGGTGGAAATAGAATGCTTATCGATGTAAGAGGGCGCCAAGATTGCTGATTTTGGTGTAAATTTCGTTTTTACTCTTTATTATGAAAAGAATAGTTGTCTTGCTGTTGCTGCCTTTTTGTTTTAGTGCCGTGCGTGCTGCCGCGCCGGATACGGTGTTGCCCTTCATGGGCCGCTGGGATATTACGGTGCATACCCCTGGCCGGGAGATGCCGTCGTGGCTGGAGATGCAGGCTTCGGGAGTGAGGACGGTCGTGGGGCGATGGGTCGGGAATGGCGGAAGTGCGCGGCCTATCTCGAAGATCAATTTTGATGGGCTGACCTTCCATTTTTCGATCCCGCCGCAGTGGGAGCGGGAAGACCAGGATATGACCGTCGAGGGTCGGATGGTTGGGGACAGCCTGGCAGGAACGATGGTCGCGCCTGATGGCAAGCAATATACCTGGACGGGGCTCCGGGCGCCGGCTTTGCGGCGGGGGAAAGAACCCGTGTGGGGACCGACGGTGAAGTTGTTCGACGGGGTTTCGCTGAAGGGCTGGCATGCGATGGGCAAGACCAATCAGTGGGTTGCGGAAAATGGCATCCTGCGGAGTCCGCATAGCGGGGCGAATATCGTGACGGATGAAACCTTCGGGGATTTCAAGTTGCATATCGAGTTTCGTTATCCGCCGCATAGTAACAGCGGGGTGTATCTGCGCGGGAGATATGAGTTGCAGGTGGAAGATGAAGGTGGGTCGGAGCCACCGAATAATGAGATAGGGGCGATCTATGGGTTTTTGTCGCCGAGTGAGAAGGCCGGGAAGAAGGCGGGTGAGTGGCAGAGTTACGATGTGACGCTGGTGGGGCGGAAGGTGACGGTGGTGTTCAATGGGAAGATGGTGATCTGTGGACAGGAGATCCCGGGGATCACGGGTGGGGCGCTGGATAGTAAGGAGGGGGAGCCCGGGCCGATCTATCTGCAGGGGGATCATGGGCCGATAGAGTATCGGAATATTACGATTACCAGGGGAAAATAAGGTTATAGAAGGGGTTTGAGGGTGCGCCAGACGTTGTTGGAGACGAGGCGGTGGCCGCTGGGGTTGGGGTGGATGCCATCGGGTTGGTTGAGGGAGGGGATGCCGCCGACGTTTTGGAGGAGGAAGGGGATGAGGGCAGTATGGTTTTTGGCAGCGAGAGCAGGAAAGATATTGCGGAAAGCGGTGGTGTAGGCGGCGCCCATGGAGGGAGGCATTTGCATCCCGGCGAGGACGATACGGGCCGCGGGATATTTGGTCTTTACCGCGTCGATGATGGCCTGGAGGTTGGCGGTGGTACCGGTGACGGGTATGCCGCGAAGACCATCGTTGGCGCCGAGTTCGAGAATAAAGATGTCGACGGGTTGGCGGAGGACCCAGTCGATGCGGTCGCGGCCGCCGCTGGAGGTTTCACCGCTGACGCCGGCAATGGTAACCTCATAGGGTAGGTGGAGGCTGTCGATGCGCTGTTTGATGAGTGAGGGAAAGGACTGGCCGGGAGCTACGCCATAGCCGGCGGTCAGGCTGTCGCCGAAGAAGACGATGTGTTTTTTGGGCTTTGGCTGGAATGCGGAAGCCAGAAAGAAGAGCGCGATGGTCGCGACAGATATTATTTTTGTCGACATTTTTCCTGTATTTGCATCCACATGGTCCCGTGTTCAGGGAACTGTTCGTAACTTCTCCGTGTGGAAAACATCCTAAAGTTACAGAATGTCAATAAGACCTACTCGCTCGCCGGCAAGATGCTGCATATTTTAAGCGACGTGAGTTTTTCGGTAGAAGCGGGATCGACGCTTGCGATCGTGGGGCCCTCGGGCAGCGGGAAGACGACGCTGCTGGGGCTTAGCGCGGGGCTCGACCGCAGCACCTCGGGCTCGGTAGAGTTAAACGGGGTTGCGCTGGGCGAACTCGATGAAGACAAGCGGGCGGCGGTTCGCAACCGTTATGTCGGGTTTATCTTCCAGAATTTTCAGTTGTTGCCGACGCTGACGGCGTTGGAGAATGTGATGGTTCCATTGGAACTGCGGGGGGAGAAGAATGCGCGGTCGCGGGCGAAGGAGTTGTTGGAGACGGTGGGATTGGCGGACCGGATGCAGCATTATCCGGTGCAGTTGTCGGGGGGTGAGCAGCAGCGGGTGTCGCTGGCGCGGGCCTTTGCCAATCAGCCGCGTATTTTGTTTGCCGATGAGCCGACGGGGAACCTGGATGCGGAGACGAGTGAGCGGATCGCGCAGATGATGTTCGAGTTGAACCGGCAGGCGGGGACGACGCTTGTGCTTGTGACGCATAATCTTGAATTGGCTGCGCGTACGCAGCGCATAATCCGGATCGCGGGGGGCCGTATTGTTTCCGATGAAAGACAATAGCGTAATTGAGGGCGGTGGAGAGTTTGCCGGGGCGGCAGGGGGCGGGGCGGGGAGTGGCCGGCCGGGGATGGGGTGGTATTTCCGGATGGCTTGGCGGGATAGCCGGAAGAACAGGGGCAGGCTTTTTCTGTTCATTTCGTCGATCGTGCTGGGGATTGCGGCGTTGGTGTCTACGCTTTCGTTTGGACATAATTTGCGGGTGGCAATAGACGATCAGGCGAAACAGTTGGTCGGTGCGGACCTTGTGTTGGGTGGGTACCGGCCGGTGACGCCGGAGGTACAGAAGCTGGTGGATTCGGCGCCGAACCGGCATGCGGAAGAGCGGACCTTTGCGTCGATGGTCCTGTTCGATAAGAGCGGCGGGAGCCGGCTGGTGCAGGTGCACGCGATCGAAGGGGATTATCCCTTTTATGGACAACTGGGAACGACGCCGACAGCGGCGGGCAAGAGTTTTCGGCAGAAGCAGGAGGCACTGATCGATAAGACGTTGCTTTTACAGTACGGCGGGAAGGTGGGGGATAGTGTACAGATCGGGACTCTTCATTTTGCCATTGCGGGGAGCCTCGACCAGGCGCCGGGCCGGAATGAGATCTCGATGGCGGTGGCGCCACCGGTGTATATCCCGCTGCGTTACCTGGAGGAAGCGGGGCTGTTGCGGCTGGGCAGCCGGATGGACTACCGTTACTACTATGAATACCCGAAGAGTGATGTCCGCGAGCTGATCGCATCGCTGGGTCCGCGGCTGGATAAGGCGGATCAGCATTATGAAACGGTCGATGGCCGAAAGCGGAATTTGAGCCGCGGGTTTGGGGATCTTACCCAGTTCCTGACGTTGATCAGCTTTATCGCGCTGTTGCTGGGTTGTGTCGGGGTGGGCAGCAGCGTCAATATTTATATCAAGGAGAAAATTATGGATGTGGCGGTGCTGCGCTGTCTTGGGCTGAAGGCGCGGCAGGCTTTTTTTGTGTATCTCATTCAAGTGATCGGGATCGGACTGATCGGATCGTTGATGGGAGCGGTGCTGGGCGTTGCGATCCAGCAGGTATTGCCGGCGGTGCTGAAAGATATCCTGCCATTGCAAACGGAATTCCACATCTCCTGGCCGGCGGTAGGCGAGGGGGTGATCGTGGGGCTGGTGATCGCGTTATTATTTGCGTTGCTGCCGCTGTTGTCCATTCGCCGGATCTCACCGATGTATACGCTGCGGTCGACGGTGGAAGGGATCCGCGGGCGGTGGGATGTGTTGCGATGGGTGGTTTATGCGCTGATCTTTGTGTTTATAACCGGCTTTGCTTTTTTGCGGATGCGCAGTTGGGGGAAGGCGACGGCGTTTACGACGGCGTTACTGGTTTCCTTTTTGGCACTGGCGGGAGTGGCGAAGCTGCTGATGTTCTCGGTGCGGCGATTCTTCCCGGCGCGATGGAGTTATTTGTGGCGGCAGGGGTTTGCGAACCTGTACCGGCCGAATAATCAGACGCTGATCCTTGTGGTGACGATCGGGCTTGGGACGACGTTTATCGGGACGCTTTATTTTATCCAGCAGATGTTGATCGACCGGGTGACGGTGACGACTTCGGGTGCTCAGGGGAATATGGTCCTGTTCGATATCCAGAATAGCCAGGCAGCGGGGGTGGACAGTCTTGTGCGGAGTGCGGGGTTGCCGGTGGTGTTGAACGTGCCGGTGGTGACGGTGCGGTATCATTCGGTGAAGGGCGTGACGGCGGAGATGCTGCCGGAGGATACGGCGAGGCGGCAAGGTCGCGGTGATGGAGCCCGGGGGCCGGGTAGTGGTCGATTTGGGAGGGGAGACCGCGGAGGTCGGGATGGGGCGGACCGGGGCGATGACGATGGCAGTAATTTGAAGGGGATGGACAGTGCGGCCCGGCGCAACGCGCCACCGGAGCGGCGCATCTTTGGGCGGGAGGAGCGGGTGACGTACCGGGATTCGCTGATCACGACGGAGAAGCTTGTGGCAGGGAAGTTGGGGCAGCCGGTTAAGAAGCCGGCGGACCCGATCTACGTGAGCATCGAAGAGGGCTATGCGCGGGATATCCTACATGTGGGCATCGGGGACACGATCGTGTTCGACGTGCAGGGAGTGCCGGTGACGTGCTATGTGGGCAGTCTGCGGTCGGTGGACTGGCGGAGGATGCAGCCGAGCTTCCAGGTGTTGTTCCCATCGGGGGTACTGGAGCAGGCGCCGCAGTTCCATGTGCTGGTGACGCAGGTGGGATCGCCGGAGGAGTCGGCACGGTTCCAACAGGCGATGGTGCGCAGGTTCCCGACGGTGTCCCTGATCGATCTGCGGCTGGTACTGAACGTGTTGGATGAGGTTTTGGGAAAGATAGGGTTTGTCATCCGGTTCATGGCGGGGTTTAGCATTCTGACGGGCATCGTGGTACTGATCGCGTCGGTGATCATCAGCCGGTTTCAAAGGATACAGGAGAGTGTATTGTTGCGGACCCTGGGAGCGAGCCGGCGGCAGGTGCGGACGATCCAGCTGCTGGAATACTTGTTTTTGGGGTCTTTGGCGGCCGCAACCGGGATACTACTGGCTATGGGATTGACGTTTCTATTATCTGAGCTGGCCTTCCAGAGCCCCTTTACGGTGCATTGGTTGGGCGTGGCCGGAATCTTTGCATTTGTCTGTGGCTTAACGATCGTGGTGGGATGGTATAATAGCCGGGGGGTGTTGAACCGACCGCCCCTTGAAGTGCTAAGAGCTGAGGGATAATGAGTTAGGTCTATTGCAACTGCAAGGTTTTTGAGATATATTTATGAATCCAATGGAAAACCCTGCAGGGCAGCCTGCCAAGATCCCGATTACCCGCACCAAATGGTGGCAACTGAATACGTTCATCGTATTGGCGATGAGCTGTAATTTCCTCAATTTTATTTTCGATATTCTTGCCGGGATGACGAAAAGCGCGACGATCGAGATCGCGGGGATCGTTATTTTATTTGGGTTCATCTGGTTCAATGTGAAGGGCATGTTGGAGGTCCCGAAGATGCTGAGTATCGTGTTTGTGAATGCCCATTCCACTTTTCTTTGCTATTACCAGGGGACGTCGCAGGGGGCTTATCTGTATCTGTTCCCGTTTGTGATGGCGATGATCTATTTTCTCCGGGTGCGGAAGAACGATCTCGGGGTGACGATCTTTATCATTGCGACGACGGTGAACCTCGCGGGGATGGTCCTGTTGATCCCGAATGTGTCCGATCTCGAGCCGGTGTCCGAGGTGGTGCGTAACCGTCACCTGGTGTTGAATATCCTGATCACGTTCTTACTGGTGTGTATCTTCTTTTATTTTGTGTTGCGGCTGCTGGATGCGAAAGAGCGCCGGAACAAACGGGATATCGCCGCTTTGAAGCTGGTAGAGATAGAGTTGATACAGGCGAAGGAAAAGGCGGAGAAGGCGGCGGCGGCGAAGGCGCGGTTCATGAGTAATATGAGCCATGAGTTGAGGACGCCCCTGAATGCGATCATCGGGACGATGCATCTGCTGATCCAGGAAGACGAGTCGCTGCATAAGAGCGATCATTTTAAGGTTTTGAAAGACTCCTCCGAGCATATGTTGCAACTGGTGAATGCGGTGCTGGATTTCAGCAAGCTGGATGAAGGGAAGCTGGAGTTTATCCAGGAGGCCTTTGATCTGAACAGAGTGTTGCAGCAGGCGACCGATACGTTCCTGCCGGTGGTGCAGCAGAAGAATATAGCGCTTCATCTCGAGATGGGTGCGTTCCCGGCGGGGAAGAAGGTGGTGGGAGATGAGATGCGGTTGAAGCAGGTGTTGCTGAATTTATTATCCAATGCGGTGAAGTTTACGGAATCGGGATCGGTGACCTTGCGGTCGACGATCCATTCCGTGACGGAGAGCGGGATGGAGATCCGGTTTGCGGTAGAGGATACTGGGATCGGGATCCCCGCGGAGAAGCTGCCGATCATTTTCGAGAGTTTTACGCAGGCTGATGCGGAGACGACGCGGAAGTATGGCGGATCCGGGCTGGGGCTTAGTATTTGCCGGGAGCTGGTGAAGAAGATGGGGAGCGAGTTGCAGGTGAGCAGCGAGGTGGGGAAAGGAAGTGTTTTCTTTTTCGATGTTCTGTTGCCGTTCGAGCAGCGCGTGATGATCGTGCCGAAGGAGAAGTTGCAGGGGTTGCAGAAGCTGACTGGGGTCCGGATCCTGCTGGTGGAGGATAATGCGGTGAATATGAAGATCGCCCGAAGATTTTTGCATTCCTGGGGGGCGAGTATCAATACGGCCGAGAATGGGCAGGTCGCGTGGGACCTTTTTCAGCAGCAGCCTTATGATCTTTTATTAGTAGATTTGGAGATGCCGCTGATGGATGGGAAGGCGTTGCTGACGCAGGTGAGGAATGTGAATAAGGAGGTGCCGGCGATAGCGTTTACGGCGGCGGTGTATGATGATATGCATGATGATCTGGAGCGGCATGGGTTCAATGGGTATTTGCATAAGCCATTCAGGCCTGATGAGATGCATCGGAAGATCTTGAGATATATTGTTAAGAAATAGGCTCGCGGCCGATGGCTGCGGGACGATATTAAATCCATACTTATGAAACAGTTTTACTACCTAGGAGTGGTGTGTTTGATCGTGGGGTGTAATGTATTTTCCAGTAAAAAGAAAGTGTTCGATTATGCGTATGTGAACGGCAAGGGGCTGTATGCTGCGGCGTATGGCAAGGAGCCGACGCGCATTTTTATCAACGGGACGGATCCGCGGTTATCGCCGGATGGGAGAAAGATCGCGTATACGGATATCGGGGGGAAGGATCATGAGCGACGGATCGGGGTTTTTGACCTGGAGGCGGGGAAGGTGACGATCCTGGATACGGGCTGTCACAGTTGTTATGGGCCGGTGTGGTCGCCGGACGGCAATTACCTTGTGTACAATGCTTTTACGGGAAAGACCTGGGGGATCAAGTACGTCGATAAGGATAACCAGCATGTGGTGGAGCTGGCGACGTCGACGGACAGTCTGCTGGAATTTTCGGCGCCGACGTGGAGTTCGGATGGGAAGAAGATCGTGGTTCAGAATATGGCTGCGGTGTATATTTATAGTATGAGTGGGAGGGTGCTGCAGAGCGTTCCGTTGGAACAGATGGATAGTAGTCTGGCGTTTTCGAGTTCGACGACGTTTGTGTTGAATAAAAATGAGGATAAGCTGGTGTATTGGGCGGGGGTGAGTTCGGATGTGAAGAGTGGGGAGCCGCATACGGCGGTATTCGTTCATGATCTGGGGTCGGGGAAGAGTGCGCGGATCTCGCCGAAGGGGTATGAGTGCTGGCAACCTATTTTGAAGGGGGATACGGTGTATTGTAATGGGAAGAAGGGGGCGAGTGGGAAGTCGAATGTGTACCGGATGGATCTGAATGGGAGGAATTTTGAGGTCGCGTTGAAGAATAAGATGGATGTGAGTTTTGCTTCGCGATAAGTTACCATTCGCGGAGACCGAACTCGTTGCCGTCGGGGTCGAGGAAGGAGGCGAATTTGCCCCAGCCGAGGTTGGCGAGTTCATCTTTAAATTCGACGCCGCGTTGTTTGAGGGTGGCGCAGCGGGCTTCGATGTCGTCGGTGGTGAATACGATCGACGGTTTTAGTTCGGCGTAGTTGGGCATGAGTTTTTTGGGAAAGAGGACGAGGGCGGTCTGTGCGTCCTTTGGGGCCACTTCGAGCCAGTAGAGGCCGTTGCCCATATCCTTTTTGTTCTTTACTTCGAAGTCGAGTTTTTCGGTCCAGAATTTTTCGGCGGCGGGTTGGTCTTCGACGTAGATGCCGACGGTGGCGATGTGCATTTTCATAAAATTTATTGTTGACGTTTGCGGCCTATGTTTGCGTTTGAGCAAAGGTAGGGTGGGCGGGGCGTCTAGTCTTGTACAAAAACGACATCGGGGTCGAGGCCGCCGGTTTCGGACCTAAATTTTTTTATTTGTGCCTTGAATTGGGCGGGGGAGAGGTTGAAGAGTTGCCGGAAGTTCTTGCTGAAGTGGGCCTGGTCGGCATAGCCGGTCTCGTAGGCCAGTGCGGCGAGGGAGATATCGGGATCGTTTTGAATGAGTTCGCGGGCGTGGTTGAAGCGGAGGATGCGGGCGAAGAGTTTGGCGGGGAGGCCGATGTATTGAAGAAAGTGCCGTTCGAGGGTGCGGGTGTTGATGTCGAATTGTTTTGTGAGGTCGGAGATCTTTTGGCGGCCGTGTTGGGATTGGAGGGTGGCTGCGATGGGGGTGAGCTGGGGCAGATCGGGGGTGGCTGGGGGGAGGTGGGTCAGGAAATAGCGGGTGAGGAGGTCGAGTTTTATTTCGCGGGGTTGGTGCTGGAGTTGTTCGATGAGGGTGTTGATCGTTGGCGGCAGGGCCTTTGTGACGGGGAGGATATTGTCGACGAGGTCGGTTGCTTTTTGGGTGGAGAAGGCGGAGAAGCCCCAGGGGTGGAAGCGGGCGGCGATGAAGCCGGTGATGCCATCGGAGAAGAGGAGGAGTTCTTTTGTTTGGGGGCCGATGAGGAAGTTTTCGGGGAGGGGGTGTTTGCGGGAGTAGGGTGTGTTTGAGGTGGGGGTGTTGGTGTGGGGTGTGTTTGCGGCGGGGGCGTTGGATGCGGATGTGTTTTTTTGGTAATAGCGTTCGCCGAAGGAGAAGATGCATTCGGTGTGGGTGTCGGCCCAGAGGTGTTCGTGGGTGTGGAAGGGTTGGCGATAGTCGTGTTCCAGCATCCAGAAGCATCGGATGTAGGGTGCCAGTTCCGGGGGTGGTGGATATTCGTGATAGAACATGCGGATCGGAGGTGGTGTTTCATTGGGGAAGATAGGGAGATATGGGTTATATTGCAAGACCCCTGTTATGAAGCAGATCTTATTTGCATTATTTGTGGCCGTTGTTGCGGCGGTTTTTGCCTTCTTTTTATGGTGGCAGATGCATTATGTTATAGTGGGATGGCCGCCGTTCGTTGGAGCGTTGGCTGTTCTGACTGTGCCGGTGTTGGTGGGGATGTTTATTTGGGGGATGCGGAGCTTGGGAAGGGTGGCGGCGCGGCGGTGGGGATTCGGCGGGTATAGTCCTACGATGTTGTTTGCGGCGGCCTTTTTTGCGCTGATGATGTATTCTTTTTCGCTGAGCGAGGGGCATACGTTTGATATCCAAGTGCATGATACTTACTTCGTGGTCGAGAATGTGCACGCGCCCCGAGGCGTGGCCATTTTATTCGGGCTGGCGGCGGCTGTTTATTTCTATTATCCGAGGGCCATTCGGCGGTCTTTGCATCGGGGAATGGGTTATATTCATTTTTGGGTGACGGTGTTTGGATTGGTGGTTTTCTGTTTTGCGCTGACGACTTTACAAGAGCCGTTACTGTATGCCCCGCGATCCCAATTCCAATATTATGGTACCTTTCTGCAATGGAACGATTGGGGTACGGTCGCGTTGTTGCTATTGGCGGCGGGACAATTGGTGTTTTTGATCAATTTGGTGTATTCGGCGCTAAAGCCGGTGGAGCGGGGGAGTGAAATCCGCTAATTGCTGTATATTCACCACCCCATTTGGGGCACACTCTACTTCATCTACTTCATATGACTAAACTTCTATTAACGACTGCCTGTCTGGCCATGGGCCTTGCGGCGGGAGCGCAATCGAACCGCGTTGTTACCACCGAAGATTATACGCGTGCGGAGAGCATGCTGAGTTATAATACCGAACCACTGATCGACCGGGCGACGGTGCAGCCGAACTGGCTGTCGGGAAGCCTGTTCTGGTACCGGGTGCTGACGCCGGCGGGGAGTGAGTTTGTGCTGGTGGATGCGGGGAAGAAATCGAAGACCTCGTTTCCGGACCGGGCGGCGCTGGCGAAGGGGATTGCGGCTGCAACGGCAAAGCCTTTCGAGGCGTCGCAGCTGGGTGAGGGCCGGCGGGGCCGGGGTGGCCGCGGGGGCGGAAGTGAGGTGCCGTCGCCGGACGGGAAGCGGATCGCGTTCCTGCGGGACTGGAATTTGTGGGTGAAGGATGCTTCGACCGGACAGGAGACGCAACTGACCACCGATGGCGTAAAAGACTTTGGCTATGCTACGGATAATGCGGGATGGAAGACCGGGGACGGACCGATCCTGCGGTGGAGCGCCGACGGGAAGAAGATCGCGACGTTCAAGGATGACCAACGTCATGTAAGCGAGATGTACCTGGTGACGACGAATGTGGGCAAGCCGACGCTGCATGCCTGGAAGTACCCGCTGCCGGGGGATTCGGTGATCCCGATGATCCAACGCGTGATCATCGACGTGGATGCGAAAAAGATCGTTGTGCTGAATGTGCCGCCGGATGCACACCGCGCGACGCTGAGCGACGATATTGCCAGCAGTGGAACCTTCGACGACGTTGACTGGACGGAGGATGATGCTCAATTGGCCTTTGTTTCGACCTCCCGGGATCATAAGCATGAGAAATTCCGGATCGCGGATGCGGCTACGGGTGCGGTGCGCGAAGTGTTCCAGGAGGATGTGGCTACGCAGTTCGAGTCCGGAAGGGGAACGATCGATTGGCGGTATCTGGCGAAGTCGAATGAGATCATCTGGTATTCCGAGCGGGACAACTGGGGACATCTTTACCTGTATGATGCAACGACGGGAAAGCTGAAGAATCAAATTACGCAGGGGGAATGGCTGGTGTCCCGGTTGGTGAAGGTGGACGAGAAGAAACGGGAGATCTATTTTATGGCCGCAGGGCGGGAACCGGGGTGTCCTTATTTCAATCATTTTTATAAGGTAGGGTTTGACGGGAAGAAATTGCAATTGCTGACGCCTGAGGAGGGAAACCACGCGGTGACGCTTTCGACGAGCGGCGAGTTTTTCGTGGACAGCTATTCGAAGCCGGATATGCCGCCGGCCGCGGTGTTGCGGAGTGCGGACGGGAAGCTGGTCACGGAGCTGGAGAAGGCGGATGTGTCGCGGCTGGTGGCTGCGGGCTGGAAACCGCCGGTGTTGTTCAGCGTGAAGGCACATGACGGGAAGACAGATTGCTGGGGACTTTTGTTCACGCCGAGTCATGTCGATCCTTCGAAAAAGTATCCGATCATAGATTATATCTACCCGGGTCCGCAAGGGGGTAGTGTCGGTAACTGGGGGTTCTCGGCTTCACGCGGGGACAACCAGGCGCTGGCGGAGCTGGGATTTATCGTCGTGGCGCTTGAAGGGACGAGCAATCCGTACCGGTCGAAGAGTTTTCATGATATGAGCTATGGTCATATGTCGGAGAATACATTGCCCGACCAGGTGACTGGGATCCAGCAGCTGGCCAAGACGTATCCTTACATCGATCTCGATAAGGTCGGCATTTGGGGGCATAGCGGCGGTGGGTTTGCGACGGCGAGCGCGATGTTCCGTTTCCCGGATTTCTTCAAGGTCGGGATCTCGGAGTCAGGCAACCACGACAATCGGAATTATGAGGATGACTGGGGAGAGCGATATGACGGTCTGCTGGTGAAGAATGCGGATGGGACGGATAATTATACGGCGGAAGCTAATCAGACCTACGCGAAGAATCTGAAGGGGAAGCTGATGCTGGCGCATGGGTTGATGGATAACAATGTGCCGCCCTACAATACGCTGCTGGTGGTAGAGGCGTTGGAGAAGGCGAATAAGGATTATGATCTTGTCGTATTCCCCAATTCTCCGCATGGTTACGGGCCGAACGGGCCATATATGATGCGGCGCCGATGGGATTATTTTGTGAAGAATCTGATGGGGGCGGAGCCGCCGCATGAGTATCAAATGAAGCCGCGGATGGATACGCGGATGCAATAGGACATATGAAGGTGGATATATGAAGGCAAGCCAGTTGAGGGCGACTCTTGTTTTATCGAAGTACAGTTTGCTGGCGACGGTGAGGAGTCCGACGTCGGTGGTGTTCTCGCTGGCGTTCCCGATTTTCTTTATTGTGATCTTTGGGTCGCTGGTTGGAGATATGGGTGGTTCCATCAAGGTGGCCGTCGCGCCTGGGTGTGATACCGCGAATCCTATTTACCGGACGGTCGAGGGGTTGCGATCTATCAAACTAGTGACCGGGATGCCGAAGGGAGAGATCGCGGCGGCGATGAAGAAGGGAACGATCGGGACCGAGTTGAATATTGTGAATGATGGTCTATTGGTTCCGCATTACCGGGTGATGCTGACGGGAACGGATTCCGCGTCGAGGGCGGTAGGTTTGTTGCGGCCGGTGATCAATGCGACGATCCGGGAGATCGATCAGCGGGTCTTTCCGAAGAATCCGACGCTGGCGGAGTTTGCGGTTGTGCGGGCGCCGGGGCATATCCATAAGATCATCGATTTTGTGTTGCCGGGTCAGCTGGGTTTTTCGCTGTTGATGGCGGGTGTTTTCGGGTCTTCCTTTTTACTTTTCAATCTGCGGCAGGGATTTGTGTTGAAGCGGCTTCGCGCCACGCCGGTGCGGAAGCGGTCGATCATTGGGGGTGAGTTGCTGAGCAGGTTGTTTTTTCATGTAATCGGTTTTTTTATCATGATGGTGCTTGGCTACTTTGTCTACGATTTCACGCTGGTGAATGGGTGGGCGACGGTGGTGGAGATGCTGGTGTTCTCGCTTTTCGGGCTGGGGATCTTTATGGGGATGGGGTTTATCATCAGTGGGGTGGTGCAGAATGAGCATTCGGTGACGCCGGTGGCGAATACGTTGACGCTGCCGCAGATGTTGCTTTGTGGGCTATTTTTTCCGATAGAGAGTTATCCGATATGGTTGCAGCATATTTGCAATGTGTTGCCATTGACGTTTTTTGTGGATGGATTGAGGAGTATTGCGTTCGATGGATTGCATATCTGGCAGATGCCGGTGCAGGTGGGGGGATTGTTGGTCTGGACCGTGGTGGTGGGGGTGTGGGCGGTGAGGGCGTTTAAATGGGAATAATCGTATTTTGCGGCTATGAAAAAGAAAATATTCTTTGTTGTTATTGCTATTTGTTTGCTTTCCTGGGGTGTTACGGGGCACCGGACCGTGGGGAAGATTGCCGAGAAGCATTTGACGCCGGCGGCGAAGGCGGCAGTGAAGGAGTTGTTGGGGAGTGAGACGCTTGCGGATGTGAGTACGTGGGCGGATGAGGTGCGGGGGCAGGCCGAGTACAAGCAGACGGGGTCCTGGCACTATATTAATTTGCCGCTGGGGTTGAGTTATGCCGAGTTTCAGCAGAAGGTGGAGGGGATGAGCGAGGATAATGTTTATAGTGCGTTGCAGAAGTTGGAGAAAGCAGTTGTCGATCCGGCGACGCCGCGGGAGAAGAAGGTCGAAGCGCTGAAGTTCATCGTGCATTTTGTGGGTGATCTGCATCAGCCGATGCATGTGAGCCGGGCGGAGGATAAGGGTGGCAATACGGTTCAGTTGAATTTTAATGGAGCGGGGACTAATCTGCATGCGGTTTGGGATAGTAAGTTGATCGACCGGCTGGGTTTGAGTTATGAGCAGCTGGCGGATAAAGTGGATCATGCTACGCCGGCACAGGTGAGTCAGTGGCAGAAGGATCCGATGGTCAAGTGGATGTGGGAGAGTTATGAGATCACCGGGAAGTTGTATGCCGATGTGGATGCGATGAAGAGCAGGGCGATCGATGATAAGTATTATGAGGAGCATATTGTGACGGTGCAGCAGCGGTTGGAGCAGGCGGGGATCCGGCTCGCTGGGGTGCTGAATAGCCTGTTTGCGCATGGGGTTGTTGTTGGGCCGGCGGCGTCGGGATCGGGTGCTGGCGCCGGCGGGGCTGGGGTGTCGGATGGCGGCGGGTCTTTTGTAAAGATCGATGCGAAGGATGCGGCGGCGCATGTGGGCGAGAATGTGGAGGTGACGGCGAAGGTGTATGGATATAAGGCGTTGGAAGGACTGACGCTGGTGAATCTGGGGGCGGCGTATCCCGATCAGGTGATGACGGTGGTGTTGCGGGGAGCGGCGGCAGGGATTGCCGGGGAGATCGACGGGAAGACGATCCGGGTGACGGGTAAGGTGGAGATGTACAAAGGGAAGCCGGAGATCGTGTTAAAGGATCCCAAGATGGTGGTGAAGGAATAAGAGGTCGAATTTTTTAGTGCAAGGGCCGGGCGGTGACGCCGGCCTTTGTTATTTTAACGGGCTTGATGTGGCCGGCTGCGTCGAAGAACATGTGGTCGATGCAGGTGACGCGGTGGTTGCCGTCGGTGTCGCCGAGGGGGTGACGGTGGTAGACGATGTAGTAGTCGTCGGTGCCGGGAATATGGAAAAGGGAGTGGTGGCCTGCGCCGGTGGCGACGGCGGTATCCTGCTGGAGGATCTTACCGATGCGTTGGAAGGGGCCGGTAGGGGAGTCGGCGATCGCATAGGCGACGGAGTAATCAGGGCCGGTCCAGCCGCCTTCCGACCACATAAAATAGTATTTGCCGTTGCGGCTGAACATCCAGGGACCTTCGACATAGCCGTCGGGCGTGATCTCTTTGAATGTGGTACCGTCGGGAAAGGGCAGGAAGCCGGTGAAGTCGGGTTTTAGCCGGGCGATGTTGCAGTGGCGCCAGCCGCCATAGATCATGTAGTATTGGCTGTCTTTGTCCTGGAAGACGGCTACGTCGATGGGTTGGGCGCCGTTGTGAAATTTATCGACGAGTGGTTTTTTAAGGTAGTCTTTGTAGGGGCCTTCGGGTTTGTCGGCGACGGCGACGCCGATGCCGCCGATGGCGCTGTCGTTCTGGATATCGTTTGCGGCGAAGAAGAAGTAGTATTTTGCCGGGCCGGAGTTGGGCGCGGCGGCTGAGGATGGGACGCGGATGATCGCCGGGGCCCACATGGCGCGATGGGCCCAGCGGATGGAAGAGGTGTCGAGGATGTGAGGATGTTTTGTCCAGTGGATGAGGTCCGGCGAGGAGAAGGCGTCGAAGAAGACCTGTTTGTTGTATTTATCGGAGTAAGTCGGGTAGACCCAGTAGGTGTTGTCGAAGATGGCGGATTCGGGGTCGGCGTACCAGCCCGGGAAGATGGGGTTGCCGGAGGTGGGGGCGCCGGTGGATTGGGCAGTGGATTGGGCCTTTGAACCGGTTATAGTGAGAATGGCAGCGAGGAGGAGGGTGAGTTTGCGCATGGCTGCAATTTAGGTGGAATTGATTAAACCTGAAGGCCTGTTTGAGGTCTGAGCGGATATGAGAATAATACTATTGACGTTGGCGGTTTGTTGGCTGGGCGTTTGCCGGGCGCAGGAAAGGTTTGCGACTGTGGATGATTGGCTGCAGGATCATGTCCAGGAGATGGGGGGGCGGGCCTTTCTTATTGTGGAGAAGGATGGGAAGATCGTTTATTCGAAGGGGGTGCATGGATTGAGGATACCGTACAAGGTGAGTTCGCGGGAGCGGATCGCGAGTAGCAGTAAATGGCTTAGCGCCGCGCTGGTGATGACGTTTGTTGACGAGGGGAAGCTGCGGCTGGATGATACGGTAGGAATGTATCTGCCGGTGTTGACACAGCATGGAAAGGGTGGGATCACGGTGCGGCAGTGTCTGTCGCATCTGACCGGCATCAAGGAGCCGCCGATGCGGGAGAGCATCAGCGAACAGCGGAAGGTCAAGAGTATGGATGAAGCGATCGAGCTGATCGCGGAGATGCCGATGGAAGGGGAACCGGGGAAGGTGTTCCATTACAGCAATGCGGGTTTGCAGATTGCCGGGACCGTGTTGGAAAAGATCAGCGGCAAGTCCTTCGAGACTTTGTTTGCCGAGCGGATCGCGCGGCCGCTGGGAATGACGAATACGGATTTTGGGAATAAACCGACAGCCTCCGGCAGGATGACGGTTGTTATGCCGGCAGGTGGTGCGTATAGTACCGCGGAGGATTATATCCGGTTCCTGGAAATGATCTTGAATAAGGGGGTGTATCATGGGACAAGGATATTGAGTGAGAAGAGTGTGGCCGAGATGCAGGTGAATCGCCTTGGGCAGGATGTGCGGATCGCGTATACACCTGCCGAGCATGGGGGCGCGGGGGTTGGTTATGGATACGGGGAATGGATCATGGGGGAGGCGGTGAGCAGTCCGGGGCTTTTTGGGAGTTTTCCGTGGGTGGTGAATGGGCGCGGCTATTGTGCGTTTTTGATGACGGTCAATTTGAATAATAAGGGGCGGCAGGACCGGGAAATGGAATTAGTGCGGCTTGTGGACGGCGCCTTCTAGTCAACTGAGTGTCCGCGCGGCAATGTTCCTGAGGGTGACCGATCGTTCGCTGAACCGTTGGAGGAGGGTGGCCTGGTTGAGGGCGCGGATGTAGTTGTGGTGTTCGTATTTTCTCCCGTAGTATTTATCGTCGAGCAGGTAGTCGGTGATGAACCGAAGGGCCTGCATATAGAGGATGAATTCCCCTGCATAGACGAAGGCTCGCTTTTCGTCGGGGGTGAGGATCTCCTGCATTTCTTCCCCATAACCTTGTACAATGGCTTCGAAATAGTCCAGGCGCACCTGGATCAGGGTCGTATCGCTTTCTTCTTCGGACACGGGTGACAGATAGGTCCGGAGCATGTCGCCGACATCGCTGATGAAGTAGCCGGGCATGACCGTGTCGAGGTCGATGACGCAGATGCCTTTGCCAGCCGGGTCGAAGAGAACGTTGCTGATCTTTGTGTCGTGATGGGTGACCCGGAGGTGGAAGCTGGGGTTGATGAGGATCTGCTGGTATTTTGTAACGAGCTGATTTTGCGATTCGAGGTAGCCGATGAGTTCGCCTGCTTTGCGGAGCCGTTCCGGCAGGCCGTTGACGAGCGATTTGCGGAAGGCCGTGTAACGGAGCGAGAGGTCGTGGAAATGCGGGAGTGTTTCGTGGAGTTGCTCCGTGGGGAAGCCCGCCATCATCCGGGTGAAGGCGCCGAACTGTTTTGCGGCTTCATAGGCCTGGCTGGGATGGCTGACGACGTCGATGGTCCGCGAATTTTCTATGAATGGGTATAACCGGTAGAAGCCGTCGGGGCCGGTGCTCACAAGGGTGTTACCGTTGGGTGTGGGCACCGGCCGGGGGAAAACGGCGTCGGGGTGATGGTTTCGGAGGTAGGCACCAGTCCTGTCAATGTTGTCAGCGATGAGGGCCGGTGATGGAAAAATATCGGTGTTGATCCGTTGAAGGATGAATTTGTCTTTGCCGTTGTGGAGGATCCAGGTCCTGTTGATCAGTCCAGTGCCATGTGGGGTGACAGGGGTATCAGGGGGTAGTCCATATGCGGCCAAGACGCCATCCAGCATGGTTGGAGAGGTTAGAGAGTAAAAATAAGGCCGTGTTGCGAGGATGTGTTATGCAAACGATTGCGCAAAATCGGAGCAGCGGCTTGCCGTACAGGGGCATCAGCGGCGGGAGTGGATGATGAGCTGGCCGTTGATGACGAAGTTGAGCCAGGATTCGGGTTCTTCCTTTTTTTCCTGGTTGTCGATGAGACCAATGAGGAGTTCGGCGGCTTTCGCGCCCTGTTTATAGGGGTATTGTTCGACGGAGGCCATGGGCGGATTCTCGAGGTAGTGTGTGATAGGGAGATTGGCGTAGCTGACGAAGGAGATGTCCTTGTTGATCTTTAGTTTTTGCTGGCGGGCGTATTGGATGGCGTCGAGGGCGATATAGTCATTGATGACGAGGATGGCGGTCGGGCGGGGGCGTTGGCTGAGGAGGTGTTGCATGGCGCGGTGGGTGCCTTCTTTGGTCAGATCGGTAGATGTGACGAGGCCTAGGTCTATCTTTAGCCGTTTGCTGATGAGGACCTGTTTGTAGGTGGCGGTGCGCTCGTGGGAGGAACGCATTTCTTCGGGGCCGTTGATGACGCCGATGCGGCGATGGCCTTTTTCGATGAGGAATTCGATGGCTTCGCGGGTGCCGCTGTTCATGTTGGAGTAGACCTTGTTGAATTCGTGGGTGGTGGGGACCCGATCGAAAAAGACGATGGGGATGTTGAATTTTTTCAGGGCCGTGAAGTGTTCGTAGGTGGTGGTATTCTTGCTGAGGGAGACGATGAGGCCGTCGACGCGGTTGTTCTTCATCGTGGTAACGATCTGGCGCTCGCGGTCGACATCGTCTTTGGACTGGCCGATGAGGACGCTGTATTTGTTGTGGATAGCTATTTCCTCGATGCCGTTGATGGCCTGGGAGAAGAATTCTTCCCCGAGATTGGGCAGGACGACGCCGATGGTGAATGTTTTTCGTTGTTTGAAGAAGATGGCGGTCTGGTTGGGTTCATAGTCCAGCTGCCGGGCGAGTTGCTGCACCCGCATCTTTGTCCGCAGGCCAATGGCCGGATGGTTGTGGAGCGCGCGGCTGACGGTGGATACCGAGACGTTGAGCTGCCTGGCGATCTCTTTGATGGTGGGGAGCTTTTCTTTCACGGGGTAAATGTAAGTGGAAATTAAAAAACTATTAAATAACAAGCCGTTTTCAAGGGGTGCGACGGGGGCTGAGTAGTTTTCGCATCGAATGAAAACGAATCTGCTCCTGCTTATCGGACTTGTGTTTTGGGGCCCGGCGGTGTTTGCCCAGGTGGACATCCGGGGCACTGTTTATGATCAGAGTCAGCAGTTTCCCATGCGGGGGGTGAGTGTGGTGAGCAGTGGGGGGACGGGGACGATGACGGATTCGCTGGGGCGGTATCATCTCCGGGTGCCGTCCACGGACAGCATCAGCTTCTCCTACCTGGGGCGGATGACCAGCAAGTTCCCGGTGAAGGAGATCCCGGTGGGGGTGCCGTTCGATATGAGTCTGGCGGTGACGGTCGATTCGCTGCCGACGGTGCTGGTGCGGGAGCCCAATTACCGGCTCGATTCGCTGGCGAACCGGAAGGAATACCAGAAGGTATTCGACTATGCGCCGTCCTATTTGAAGAATATGAAGACGGGAAGCCCGAATGGGCGGAAGGCCGGTTTCGGGGTGGGGCTCGATCTGGACATGATCCTGAATCCCAAGGAAAACAGGAGGATGCTGGCGTTACAGGACCGTTTGGAATGGGAGGAGAAGGAGGGATATATCGATCACCGGTGGAACCGGGCGCTGGTGCGCCGGATCACGAGACTGGAACCGCCGAAGCTGGACAGCTTTATGCGGGAATACCGGCCGAGCTATCAGTTCATCAAGAGTTGTGAGACGGATTACGAATTCTACAAATATATCCAGGAATGGGGCCGGTTCTTCGAGGAGAACTGGAAGGTGTTGCATAAGGCGGACTAATCGACGGCGATAGGGTCCCTGTAAGGGGAGGTCGGCTGATCGGGATAGGTCAGGATCTGGCAGAAGGCGTATCCGGTCCGGTCTTCGACAAATACCACAGGGGCGGATGATGGTTTGTTGGGGTCGGCAGGGGTGATCCGCCAGGCGAGTACGATATTTTTTCCGAAGTCTTTATTGTAGGGAGGTTCATAGTAGGTGTCCAGGTAGCCGAGCTGGACTGCGAGGCAGGTGTCATGATAGTAGCTGACGGGGCGAGCCTTCCTGGGGCTGTGCGGGGAAAATTTGCCTGTATAGAGCGAATCTTCGTAGACCTTGAAGAAAATTTGGCGCAAAGCGGCAAGGGTAAGATGCGGGGTGGGATCGCCGGGGTCGGCGTATTGAGGTTGGTTGCTATAGGCGGGAACGTAGAGTCCGTCCCGGAAGGACCAGGACCATATTGCGAAGAATACTGGCAGGCCGTTGTAGGAGAGTTGGGCGCTTGCGTACTGGGCGGGGACCCATTCGCCGGTGGCCAGTTTTTGTGAGTCGCGGCGATAGCCGATGAACTGTTTGCCGTCGAGTGGAATGTTGTTAGCGGCAAAGAGTTGCCGGATGGTATCGAGCTGACCGGGTTTGAGGGTGGAGAGGATGTCGGGGCCTGAATAGCGGGTGATGCAGCCGCTGTCGCGGATGGTGCGTTTGCAGGCGGTGAAGCCGGTGAGGATTGCGATCGCAGTCAGGGCCAGGGCGGCTTTTCTCATGGGGGTGGTGTTTGGCGATATGACAAAGGAATTGGAAAAAGCGTTGCATTTGGATAACTTCGGCAGATGAGGAATATAGAGATCGTTAATACTGAGGTGCTTTCGGACAATTGGTATGTGCTGCGCAAGTATACGTACCGGTATCAGCGGAATGGGGAATGGGTGGAGCGGCAACGGGAGGCGTATGACCGCGGGAATGGTGCGGTGATCCTTTTGTATAACCGGGAAAAGGCAACGGTGGTACTTACGCGCCAGTTCCGGCTGCCGACCTTTGTGAATGGCAATCCGACGGGGATGTTGATCGAGGCGTGTGCGGGGTTGCTCGATAGGGATGATCCTGAGGCGGCCATCCGGCGGGAGACGCAGGAGGAGACGGGGTATCAGTTAGGGAGGGTGGAAAAGGTGTATGAGGCGTATATGTCGCCGGGTTCCGTGACGGAAATTTTGTATTTTTTTATCGCGGAATATACTCCGTCGATGAAGGTCGAGGACGGCGGAGGGCTGGAGCATGAGGAGGAGGAGATCGAGGTGCTGGAGTTGCCGTTCGAGCGGGCGTGGGAGATGATGGAATCCGGCGAAATAAAAGATGGGAAGACCATAATGTTGTTACAGTATTTACGGTTGAAGAATATATTATAATTTGAATTGTATGAGAATCCTTGCTGGTTGGCTGCTCTTTGCGGTGGTGGGTTTGCGCGTAAACGCGCAACCGCTCTCTTCTCTTGAGATTGATAGTTTGGTAGGGCGGACGTTGCGGGCCTTTGATGTGCCCGGGATCGCCGTGTGTGTGATCAAGGATGGGAGGATCGTGCATTCGAGGGGATATGGGGTGCGGTCGCTGGCGACGCGGCAGCCGGTGGATGAGAATACGTTATTCGGGATCGCTTCGAACAGTAAGGCGTTTACCACCGCGGCGCTGGGGATGCTGGTCGATGAGGGGAAACTGCAATGGGATGATAAGGTGAGGAAGTATATCCCCGAGTTCCAGTTGCATGATCCGTATGTGACCGAGGAGTTTACTATTCGCGATCTGCTTTGCCACCGGAGCGGGATGGGGCTGGGTGCGGGAGATCTGATGTTCTTTCCGGACTCTTCCGATTTTACGATAAAGGATATCCTGGGTAATTTAAAATATTTGAAGCCGGTGACTTCGTTCCGGAGTACGTATGCTTATGATAATAACCTGTATATCGTGGCGGGGGAGGTTGTTGCGCGGGTGAGCGGGATGAGTTGGGAGGAGTTTATCGAGCGGCGAATCCTGTCACCGCTGGGGATGACGCAGAGTGCCGCCAGCTGGGACCGCCTGAAGGATACGACGGATTGGATCGATGCGCATGCGCGGGTGGAGGGGGTGGTGAAGGTGATCGCGCGTAGCCGGAGTAAGGTGGATCATGCGGCGGGTGGGATCTATTCGAGCATTGCCGATCTGAGTAAGTGGGTGCTTTGTCATTTGCAGGGCGGGAAGTATGGACCCGAGATGAAGCCGCTGTTTTCCGCGGCGGTGTTGCGGGAGCGTTGGGCGGCGCAGACGATCCTGCAGATTGGCGGGCCGGGGCCTTACAACACGCATTTTGCGGCATATGGACTGGGTTTTGGGCTTTCGGATGTGAAGGGATATAAGCAGGTGAGTCATACCGGCGGATTGGAGGGGATGGTGACGCAGATCACGATGATCCCGGAGTTGCAACTGGGGATTATCGTGCTGACGAATCAGGAGGAGGGGTTGGCTTTTAATGCGATCACCAATCAGATAAAAGATGGATATCTGGGGGTGACCGGGACGGACCGGGTGAAGGAGTATACGATGGTGCGGAAGCGGCAGCTGGCGGAGGAGAAGCGGGTGGTGGATTCGATATGGGCGGGGGTGGCGGCTGTGCAGAAGGGCAAAGGGCAGGTGGATATGGCGGCGTATGTCGGGACGTACCGGGATGCGTGGTTTGGGGAGATCGTGATCTCGGTGAAGAATGGGAAGCCCTGGTTCGATTCGAAGCGGAGTCCGAAGTTGACGGGGGAGTTGTTGCCGTATAAGGGGAATACGTTTATTGCGAAATGGAGGGACCGGAGTATGAATGCGGATGCTTATGTGATGTTCGAGTTAGATGAGCGGGGTGTGGGGAGTGCGATCCGGATGAAGCCCGTGTCGCCGTTGACGGATTTTAGTTATGATTTCCAGGATCTGGATTTGCGCAGGGAATAATACTACTACATATGAGAAAACTTTTTTTGATGTTGGGGAGCATGATGTGCGCAATTGTTGTTGAGGCACAGTCGTACCAGGTGGTGCATGCGAAGGCCATTGTCGTGGATACGCATAATGATGTGTTGTCGTCGGCGACGATGGGGCAGGGCTTGGATTTTGAGAACGATTTGACGGGGAAGACGCATTCCGATCTGGCTCGGTTCAGGAAGGGGGGTGTGGATGTGCAGGTGTTCTCGATCTTTTGCGATGACCGGTTTGGGACGGGAAGCGCTTTCCACCGGGCGACGCGGGAGATCGATTCACTTTATGCGATAGCGGGGCGTAACCCAAGCCGGATGGTGATCGTCAAAGATGTCGCGGGGTTGAAGAAGGCGGTGGCGGAGCATAAGCTGGCGGCGATGATGGGGGTGGAGGGTGGTCATATGATCGAGGACCGGATGGATTATCTCGATTCGTTCTATGCGCGGGGAGTCCGGTATATGACGTTGACGTGGAATAACAGTACGTCATGGGCGACCTCGGCGATGGAAGAGACGTCGAAGGCGTGGACGGTGACGCCGTATGGGCTTACGGAGCGGGGAAGGGAAATCGTTCGGCATATGAATGAGCTGGGGATGCTGGTAGATCTTTCACATGTTGGGGAGAAGACGTTTTGGGATGCGATGAAGGTTGTGACCAAGCCCGTGATCTGCAGCCATAGTTCGGTGTGGGCGTTATGTCCTGTTTTCAGGAATTTGAAGGATGATCAGATAAAGGCGATCGGACAGAATGGGGGTGTGATCCAGGTGAATTTCTACTCCGGGTTTTTGGACAGCAATTATGCGTCGCGGGTGAAGCGTTTTATGGATCGGCATAAGTCTGTCGTCGATAGTATGAATGCCGTGCATGCGCCGATGTATGCCGTGAATGAGTATTTGTCAAAGACGTATCCTGCGGAGGCCGATTCGCTGCGGGCGCCGTTATCGCTGCTGATCGATCATATCGATTATATCGTGAGGATGGTCGGGGTTGACCATGTGGGATTGGGGTCGGATTTTGATGGGATCGAGTCGCCGCCGCAGCAGTTGAATGATGTGACGACGTATCCGCTTATTACGCGGGAGTTGTTGAAGCGGGGATATAAACCCGCCGAGGTAGAGAAGATCCTCGGCGGGAATTTTATAAGGGTTTTGAAGGCGAATGAAGTTACTCGCTCCGGAGGGCATTGACCGGGTTGGCCAGGGCTGCGCGGAGGGTACGGATGCAGAGAATGATCAGGGCGATGAGTAAGAGCATGCCGCCGCCGGCCGCGAAGATCCACCAGCTGAGGGTTGTTTTGTAGGCGAAGTTCTCGAGCCATTTATTGGTTCCCCACCAGGAGATGGGAAGGGCAATGATGATTGCCAGGCCGATGAGCTTGAGGAAGTCGCGGGAGAGCAGGACGATGAGTTGAGTGACGGATGCGCCGATGACCTTGCGGATGCCGATCTCTTTTGTGCGTTGGTTGGTGATATAAATGACCAGGCCGAGAAGACCGAGACAGCTGATGAAGATGGTGAGTCCGGTGGCCCACATGAGAAGGCGGGAGATGTTCTTTTCGGCGGTGTAGAATTTCGCGACCGTTTCGTCGACGAAGTTGCATTCAAAGTCACCGTTGGGATAGGTTGAGCGGAAGGCTTTGTCCATGGCCGCGATGGTGGCCGTCCAGTTGGAACCATCCGCGTTGCGGGGTTGGAGTGTGATGTTGATGCATTTCGCCGTCTTTGTTCCGTTGGCGATGAGGAGCGGTTTTATGGGTTCGCGAAGGGAACGTTGATGGAAGTCCGCGACGACGCCGGTGATGATCCGGGTGCCGTCCCAGGTGAGTGATTTTCCAATGATCTTAGTGGGGTCCTGATAGCCCAGGATATGCAGATAGGTTTCGTTGATCGCCACGGCAGTGGTGGTATCGCTCTGGTATGGGGGGGTGCCGGCGACGAAGTGCAATCCATACATGGAGAAGTAGTTGCTGTCCGCTAGTTTTACCTCTACGTTTTTCTTGATCTCTTTTTTACCGTCGTTGAACGTCATGGTACTGCTCCAGGTGCTGTTGATGGAGGGCGGGTTGCTGGCAAGGCTGATCATTTTGATGCCGGGAATGGAGTGCAGCTTATCGAGGAGGACGTATTTCTTTTCGTTGGGCTCGTAGTAATTGACGCGGAAGAAAACCGTTGCGTCCTTTTTGAATCCCAGGTCGGTGTGAACCGCATAGCTGATCTGCTTCGCAACGAGCAGGGTGCCGATGATGAAGGCCTGGGCGATCACGAATTGAGAGACTGTGAGCGACTTCCGGAGCCAGGCTGAGCGGGTCTTTCCCGTGTTGGAGTAGGCCTGGTTCTTTAATACGAGGATGGGTTTGAAGCCTGAGAGGATGAGGGCCGGGTAGATGCCAGAGAGCAGGGTTACCGCGAAGATCAGAATGATGAGGAAGCCGATGATCGCCGGTTGACGGAGCAGGTTGAAGTGGAAGTCTTCGGGGATGAAGTCCGCGAAGACCTTCAACAGGAAGGGGGTCAGGGCGATGGAGAGGAGGGTGGCGATGGTGGTGAGAACAAAAGTCTCAGCGAGGAATTGCAGGGTCAGCTGACGGCGGTGGCCGCCCATGGTCTTGCGGATGCCGATCTCTTTTGCGCGTTGGGAGGCTTGGGCGGTAGTGAGGTTGATGAAGTTGATGCAGGCCAGGAGCAGGAGGAAGGCTGCGACGGCAAGCAGGCCGTAGAGGGTCGGTTTATGGGCCTGGCGGCTTTCGTCGAAGACACCATAGTCGAGGTTGAAATGGAGATCGTTCAGGGGTTGGAGGTGGGCATCCTGTGTAACGTGGTCGGCGGGGTCGGGTTTTTCCTTATCGTTGAGGATCTTTGTGAGGAGGGTATTGACCGATGCAGTCTTTGTGCTGGGTGCGAGGCGGACGAAGAGTTGGTCGGCGGAGTTGGTCCAACCCCATTTCCCCCAGCCGCCGGGTTTTAGCCGGGTGGTGTTAAAGGTTGGGCGGGAAAGGATGGTACCGAAATAGAAATCGGTATTTCCCGGGAGGTCTTTCAGGATACCTGAGATGGTGGATTGGACGGTGTCATCCAATATGATGAGTTTGCCGATGATCTCGTTGTATTTCAGTCCGGGGTAATAAAAGTGGGCGTTCTTTTCCGTGAGGACCACCTGGTAGGGTTGTTTTAAAGCGGTGGCGGGTGAGCCGGCGAGCCAGGTGAAGCCGACGAGATCGCAATAATTCTCATCGGCGGCCACGAGGTCTTTTTGTTTGCGGAGGACGACGGGGCGGCTTGGATCGGGGTAGGGGATGGTGACTGTCGTTTCATCGAGGGTGGTGAAGGGGGCGACGACTTCAAGGCCGGGAACCTGTTTTTTGACCTCGACCCACATGGGTTCCGAGAGGCAGTTGCTATTACCGCTGGAGGTGGCGCTTTTAAAGCTGGCGACGACGCGATAGGTGCGGGCGCCGTCCTTTTCGAATTTATCGAAGGAGAAGTCGTGCTGGACGAGGAGGAATATGACGAGGGAGGCGCTGATGCCGATGGCGAGGCCGACGATGTTGATGAAGGAGAATGTTTTGTTACGCCAGAAGTTACGGAAGGCGACGCGCAGATAGTTTTTTAACATGGACGAGTTAGGTTTGGTTCGAAGATAACGAATGTTTTCGTAGAGTAGAATTTCTTATGATAAGTTGTGATTCAATAATGATGCGGCGGTGGAGGTTGGCTGTGGAATGGGCGATGCGCGTGCAGTTTTGCTGGATGAGGTGGGTGGTTGCGTCGTAGGCGAGGGAGGCGATGAGGCCGTCGACGCGTTTGTTGAAGAGGTTGTGGGCGTTGGAGGCCTCTTTGGCCATTGTTTCGGAGGAGTGGCCAATGATGAGATCGTAGCCCGGCTCGTTTGTGATCTTTTCGATGCCGGCGAGGGCGGAAATGACGAATTCGCTGTGGAGTTGGTGGAGGCTGAGATGCCCAGGATCCTGGCGATGTCGTAGATGGTTATTTCTTTTTCCTGCGACACGAGTATAACCTTTTAATTACCAAAAGATAAGGCGATTGGTGGATTGCTGTGCAAAAATAAATCTTTGCAACCGATTGTTTTCTAGCTAAAAATTCCTTTATATTTAATGTAGGATTGACATTTGATCAACCCACTGCTTGCATTTTATTGTTAAACTGTAACGATTGCTTTATGAACCATTTAAAACACTGCTACGGCATTTTCCCGTCTTTACTTCCCACACCCTCCATTTTCGTAAGTTCTTAATTATCAGCATCTATTCTTCCTGAGGAGAATTTTTTTGCCTATTGATGCAACCGATTGTATTTGTTAAAAACTTCTTAAATAACCAAACTTAAGCTTATGCAGCTGCTTTCACGATTGCTTAAAACAGCGCCTATGTGCCTGTGGGCTTTCGCCTTGTTTTTTGTTACCAGCGCGTCGGCGCAGGAGTCGCTCAAGGTGTCGGGGAAGGTGACCGACAATTCCGGGACTCCGCTGGCGGGGGTAACGGTATCAATAAAGGGGACCAAGACGGCGACGGTGACCGGGGCCGACGGTGCATTTTCGATCACGGTGCCGAATGCGTCTTCCCAATTAGTCTTTAGTTATGTAGGCTACCAGATCCAGGAGGTAGGGGTTGGTGGCCGGACCTCGGTGGATGTCCGGTTAGCCAATTTGAGTGCGAATTTGAATGAGGTCGTTGTAGTCGGCTACGGCACCCAGAAGAAGCGGGAGATCACCAGTGCGATCACGCGGGTGGATGCCGAGCAATTCAATAAAGGAAATATCAGCGATGTCTCGCAGCTGTTGCAAGGCAAGGTAGCGGGGCTGTCGATCTCCAAGCCGGGTGGTGATCCCAATGCGGGTTTCACGATGCGGCTGCGGGGGCTTTCGACGCTTGGCGCCAATACTTCGCCGCTGATCGTTGTCGACGGTCAGATAGGTGCGGATATCAATTCGGTGGATCCGAACGATATCGCGAGCATGGATGTGTTGAAGGATGGTTCTTCGGCGGCCATTTACGGTACGCGGGGTTCGGCGGGGGTGATCATCATCACGACGAAGTCGGGGTCCAGGAGTGGAGCGCAGGTGGCTTACAGTGGTAGTGTGACGGCCGAAAAAGCAGCGAGGTTTACGAAGCATATGACGTCGGACGAGTTCCGCGCGTTGTTGAAGAATACGGGTGCGGGTACGGATTATGGCGCCAATACCGATTGGAATAAGGCGATCACCCGGACGGGGATCACGCAGGCCCATAACCTTTCGCTGTCGGGCGGGAACCAGCATACCTCTTATAATGTGTCGCTCAATTATCGCAGCGGCGAGGGGGTTGCCATCACGACGGGGTATAACCAGTTGAACGCAAGGGCGAATCTAACGCACAAGGCGTTGAACGATAAATTAGTCTTCAATGTCCAGGCGAGTACGACCCATCGTAATTCCCAGGTCGGATATGCCAACGCCTTTGAATATGCGACTATCTATAACCCAACATCACCCATTCATGTTCCCGTGGGCAGCATCAATGACCTGGCCGGCGGCGGATGGTTCGAGGTGCAGGCTACGGACTATTCCAATCCCGTGGCGATGCTGGTGCAGAACAGCAATAATGTCGAGTTGAAGCGACAGAATTTTGCCGGTTCGGCGGAATATGAATTCCTGCCGGGGTTGAAGTTCCTTGTCAGATACGCCCAGCAGACGACGAGTAGTCATACGGATAAATATTCGCCGATCAACGCCTTTGCGAACCGGGGGTTTGACGCTGCCCTGGACAATGGTTATGGCCGGCATGGGTACAAGATCCTGCAGGATGATGAGTCCGTGAACCAGCTTTATGAGAATACGCTGTCGTATGCGCATAAGGTGTCGGACTTCGACCTGGGTGCTGTCGCGGGGTATTCCTACCAGGATTTTACCAATAACGGGAGTTCCATCGGTGCGGGTAATTTCGTCACCGATGCGGCGAGCGGCAATATTTCGGCTGCATTGGATATCCCATATGGACTGGCAACGATCAGCAGCTATAAGAACGGCAGCAAGCTGGTTGCGTTCTTTGGCCGTGTGACGGCTAACTATAGGAACCTGGCTTTCCTGGCCGCGAGTTTGCGGCGGGAGGGGTCGACGCAATTCGGTCCGAATAACAAGTGGGGTAATTTCCCTGCGGTTAGCGGTGGTGTGGACATCAGCCATATCTGGGAGGTCCCCGCGGTGAACAGTCTGAAGCTGCGGGCCAGTTATGGACAGACGGGTTCGCTTCCACCCTATTCCTATTTGTCGCTGCCGACGTTGACTGTTGCCGGATCGTATTATGCGGGGAATGATAAATATGGCTTTACTTATGCGCCGAACCAGAACCCGAACCCGAATCTGCGGTGGGAGAAGAAGGCAGAGACCGATATCGGTCTTGATTTTGCCTTTTTCAATAACCGGCTGACCGGTACGATCGATTATTTCCGGCGGACCACGTCCAACCTGATCTTCAATGCCACGGTTCCTGTGCCGCCGAACCTCGTGTCGACCACCTGGGAGAATATCGGCACGATGAGCAGCAATGGATTCGAGTTCCTGATCAATTATGATGTGCTGAGGGGTCAGCGGCTTTCATGGACGTCGAGTGTCAATTTCTCGAGGGCGCATGTCGTGTTATCCAAGCTGGATCCTACGCTGGCCGGCAGTTATGTGGGTGCATCCAACCTGGGTAGTCCCGGTCAGGAGGCCACGCAGATCACCAGGGCGATGCAGGGGCAGCCGATCGGGCTTTTCTACCAGGCGGTATATCGTGGGGTTGATCAGAACGGGAAGTACCTGTTCGATGACGGGAAGGGGAATGCCGTGGCGGACAATAATAATTACCGGACCATTATCGGGAATGGGTTGCCCAAATTTGAAATGGGTTGGAGCAATACCTTCCATTCCGGCAAGTGGGATCTGAATATGTTCCTGCGGGGGTCGTTCGGGCACAATCTGATCAACACTTACCGGGCTTTCTATGAGAACCCGACGGTTTCGTCTGTCTACAATGTCGTCAAGACGAAGTATTACAATCCGAAGGTGAATGATGCGCAGCTGTTCAGCAGTCTTTTTGTCGAGAAGGGTTCATTCGTGAAGCTGGACAATGCGACGATCGGGTACACCTGGGTGATGAAGAAGGATGGTGCACCTGGCGGTGGCTTCCGCAATCTGCGGGTCTATGTTACCGGGTACAACCTTTTCATGATCACCGGGTATACGGGGGCCGATCCTGAGGTTCGGTACCAGGACCAGAGCACGACACCGCCGAATATCCTGGCTCCGGGCATCGACCGGCGGGAGAACTGGGTGCTGACGCGGAGCTTCACCCTTGGCGCCAACATAGGGTTCTAATTTATTATAACAATACATGCATAATATGAAAATACGTTCCATCATCCGATTGTCCGTTCTCGTCCTGCTGGTTTCGGTGGGTGCCTGCACCAAGCTGGATGAGACAAAATATCTATACGACACGGTGAATTCCGATGGGTTTTACCAGACCGATGCCGAGCTATCGTCTGCCGTCGGCGCCGCGTATTCCAATCTGACCGGTGTGGCCAGCAATAACCACTATCTGACGATCAACGAGGTGACGACCGATGAGTGTGTCGTTCCGACTCGTGGTCCGGACTGGGGCGATGGGGGCCGGTGGGTGCGACTGACGACGCATACGTATACGTCGACGGACCCCGATCCCGCCAATGGTTGGAATTTCTGTTTTGGCGGTATCAATACCTGCAACCGGCTTATCGCTACGTTGTCGAAGTATACGAATCCCAAGATCCCGCAATATGTGGCCGAGCTGCGGGGTTTGAGGGCTATCTATTATTTATGGCTGCTGGATTGGTATGGCAATGTGCCGATAAGCATCGACTTCAGTGCGACGACGCCGCCCGCCAACAGTACACGGGACCAGGTGTATGCGCTGGTGGAGAGTGAGCTGACGGCGGTGGCGCCCTTGCTGCCGCATACGGGTCCTGCCGACGAGACCACGTATGGCCGGGTAAACGCCTATACCTGCTGGGCGGCGCTGGCCAAGCTGTATCTGAATGCCCAGATCTATACGGGTACGGCGCAATGGGCCAAATGTATCGCGGCTTGTGATTCCGTGATGAATTCGGGGAAATATGCGTTGACGCCGAACTATGCCGACAATTTCTCCAAGGAGAACAAGGGGGTGCCGGAGACGATCTTTACGATCCCTTATGACCATGTGCATGAGACCGGCAACAACATCCATATGATGACGCTGAACGGTCAGAACCAGAACACCTACAATATGAATGCGCAGCCCTGGAACGGTTTTGCGAGCGTGCAGGAATTCTATAATTCCTATATCGATCCGACGCAAAATCCCGGCCCTCAGGGGAAGGTGGTAGGTACGAGCCCGAACGGGGACAGCGTAACGGGGACGCTCGACAAGCGGCTTACGAACTTCCTGGTCGGCCCGCAATATGGGGCGGATGGAAAGCAGCTGCAGGATAACAGCTATGAGAAGGATGGTCCGGGTTATGCCGGTGATCCGAATGGCGCGCCGATCGTCTTTACGCCCTATGTCAATCAGCTGCAGCCTACTGCCTGGCGGCAGTCCGGTGCGCGGATCGCCAAATGGGGTTTTTATCAGGGGATGACCTCGAATATGGATAATGATTTTGCGTTGTTCCGTTATGCCGATGTGCTGCTGATGGAAGCTGAGGCGATCGCCAGGAAGAACAGTAACTGGAGTGATCCGCTGGCGCTGACGATCGTCAACCAGATCCGCACGGTACATGGAGGTGTAACTCCATATACGACGATGGATGCGACCAGCTTTTTGGGCGAGCGGGGCAGGGAAATGTTCTTTGAAGGGTGGAGAAGACAGGATATGATCAGATTTGGGATCTTCAACAATGCGTGGCGGTTTCACCCTGCGGACCCCGCGGATGCGCTCGGACCGCATGGGATCAATCACTTGAATATTATGCCGCTGCCGGATGCGCAGCTGAATGCAAATAAGGCTTTGAAACAAAATCCGGGCTACTGATAAAGTAGTCGTAAAGCCCTAAGTTTAGCAATTATGGAAACGGGCGAATTCTTTCGCCTGTTTTTATTTAAATTGGGTCTATGAAACGATTAATTGTTTGTTTTGGATTGGCTGTTGCGTCGACGTCGTTTGCTCAGAGTGATTATCCGATCCAGCCCGTGCTTTTTACGCAGGTGCAGGTGGCCGATAAATTCTGGTTGCCGCGGATTGAGACCAATCGTACGGTGACGATCCCGGCGTCCTTTGACCGGTGTCAATCGACTGGGAGGGTCCATAATTTCGAGATGGCGGCTTTGAAGAGCGGGAAGTTCTGTACGGTGTATCCTTTCGACGACACCGATATCTATAAAACGATCGAGGGGGCTTCGTATTCGCTGGCGGTGCATCCCGATCCCGCGCTGGCGCGCTACCTGGATTCGCTGATCACGATCGTGGGGAAGGCGCAGGAGCCGGATGGTTATTTATATACGGCGCGGACGATCGATCCTACGCATCCGCATGAGTGGTCGGGCCCTGAGCGGTGGGTGAAGGAGCATGAGCTTAGTCATGAGCTGTATAATTCCGGGCATCTGTTCGAGGCTGCGGTGGCGCATTATAATGCTACGGGCAAGCGGAACCTGCTGGATATTGCGCTGAAGAATGCCGATCTGCTGGTGAGTGTGTTCGGGCCGGACAAGCGGCATGTCGCTCCAGGGCATGAGATCGTGGAGATGGGCCTTGTGAAGTTGTACCGGGTGACGAAGAAGAAGGAGTATCTGGACCTGGCGAAATTCTTTATCGAGATGCGGGGTGAGCGGCAGTATGACAAGACGAGTACCGACGAGTGGAAGAACGGAAGTTACTGGCAGGCGAATGAGCCGGTGACGCAGCAGGATGAGGTGGAAGGGCATGCGGTGCGGGCGATGTACCTGTATTCGGGGATGGCCGATGTTGCTGCGTTGACGGGAGACACTGCTTATATCCGGGCCGTGGACCGGCTTTGGGAGAATATGGTGGGGAAGAAGCTGTATGTGCATGGGGGGATCGGGGCGATACCAGACGGAGAACGATTTGGGGATAATTATGAATTACCGAATCTGACCACGTATGCTGAGACCTGTGCGGCGATCGGCAGCGTCTACTGGAATTACCGGATGTTCCTTTTGCATGGGGATTCGAAATATATTGATGTTTTGGAGCATACGTTGTATAATGGATTGATCAGTGGGGTGGGGCTTGACGGGAAGAGTTTCTTTTATACCAATGCGATGCAGATCACGCAGGGGAAGGTGTTCCCTTCGCAGGAGGCTGCGAGGGCGGGATGGTTTACGTGCAGCTGCTGTCCGACGAATGTCGCCCGGCTGTTGCCCAGTGTGCCGGGATATATGTATGCGGTGAAAGGCAGGGATGTGTATGTGAATTTATATATCAGCGGGAAAGCCGAGATCGGTCTTGGTGGAAAGGAGAAGGTTCGCTTTACGCAGGAAAGTAATTATCCCTGGGAGGGTGATGTGCGGGTGCGGGTCGATGTAGCGAAGTCCGCGAAGTTCGGGTTGTTGCTTAGGATCCCAGGATGGGTACGGGGAGAGGCGATGCCGGATGGGTTATATCAATATGCCGGTACAGTTGTGAAGCCGGTTGTAATTAAGGTGAACGGGCAGGTGGTAGAGGCGACGATGCGGAACGGGTATGCGGTGCTGGACCGACAGTGGAAGAATGGGGATGTCGTCGAGTTAGGGTTGCCGATGCAACTGCGGACCGTGACGGCGAGCGATAGTGTGAAAGAAGACCGGGGGAAGGTGGCGTATCAGCGCGGGCCGATCCTGTATTGTGCCGAGTGGGCCGACAATGGCGGGCGGACGAGTAATCTCATTTTACCCGGGTCGGGGGAATATTCCGAGAAATTTGTTCCAGACCTGTTGCATGGCGTCGTAACCGTCGATGTCGAGGGCGTGCGGGTCGTTGTCAGTGATAATGGGACTGCTCTTTCCACCAAACATGAGGCGGTCCACCTGATCCCGTATTATGCCTGGGCTAATCGCGGCAAGGGGGAGATGAATGTCTGGTTTCCGAAGCGCGTCACGGATGTCGAGCTGCTGACCCAATAAATATGATGACTGCTTTCAAGAATTGGCTGTTTTTGTCGTGGCTGGCGGTTGGCTTGTTTTCCTGTACCGGCGGGGGGAAGACGAACGGGCGAAAGTTGTTTACGTTGCTTTCGCCGGCCAGCACGGGGGTGAACTTTACCAATTCCCTTCATTATACCGAGGAGTTGAATATGTACACCTTCCGCAATTTCTACAATGGCGGCGGGGTGGGTGTCGGCGATATCAACAAGGACGGACTGCCCGATCTTTTCTTCTGCAGCAACCAGGGATCGAATAAGCTTTATTTAAATAAAGGCAATTTTGTTTTCGAGGATATTACCGCGAAGGCCGGGGTCGGAAGCGAAGGAGTATGGTCGACGGGGGTTTGTATGGCCGATGTCAATGGGGATGGATGGGTCGATATCTATGTATGCAAGTCGGGGGATATGACCGGGAAGCATCGGGCGAATCAATTATTTATCAATAATCATGACGGGACGTTCACGGACCGCGCGGCGGAGTATGGACTGAATAATACCGGGCTTTCCACGCATGCTGTGTTCTTTGATTATGACGGGGATGGCGATCTGGATTGCTATCTGCTGAATAATTCGTTCCGGAGTGTCGGCAATTATGACCTCGTGCCGGGGCAGCGGAATATTGTCGATTCGCTGGGTGGGAACAAACTATACCGGAATGATGGTGGACATTTTACTGATGTGACGGCTTCTGCGGGTATTTATAGCAGCCGGGTGGGTTTTGGGCTTGGGGTGACGATCGCGGATGTGAATAAGGATGGGTGGCCGGATATTTATGTGTCGAATGATTTTTTTGAGCGGGACTATTTGTATCTGAATAATGGAGATGGGACTTTTTCGGAGTCTTTGGAGGGGTGTGTGAGGGAGATCAGTATGAACTCGATGGGGGCGGATGTTGCGGATATTAATAACGATGGGTGGCCGGATATTTATGTGACGGATATGTTGCCGAGGGAGGAGGAGCGGGTGAAGACGAAGACCTCGTTCGAGAATTGGGATAAGTATCGGGCGGATGTTGGGGCGGGGTATTTTAAGCAGTTTGTTCGCAACGTGCTACAACTGAATAAAGGAAATGGGAACTTCAGTGAGATCGGGCGGTATGCGGGGGTGGAGGCGACGGACTGGAGTTGGGGGGCGTTGATTGCGGACCTGGATAACGATGGGTATAAGGATATTTTTGTGGCCAATGGGATTTATAAGGATCTGACGGATCAGGATTATATTCAGTTCATGGCGAATCCGGAGGCGGTGAGGAAGATGATGCGGGAGGGGAAGAATGTGATCAGCCGGTTGGTGGAGATGATCCCGAGCACGCCGTTGTCGAACTATGCGTTTCGGAATAATGGAGATTTGACCTTTACGAATAAGGCGGCGGAGTGGGGGTTGGATCAGCCGGGTTTTTCTAATGGGTCGGTGTATGTGGATCTGGATAATGACGGGGACCTGGACCTGGTGGTGAATCATGTGAATGGGGTGGCTTCGGTCTATCGAAATAATAGTGATACGGCGGTTGGGAGGTTTTTGAAGTTGGTGTTGGTTGGAGAGGGGAAGAATACGCAGGCGGTGGGTGCGAAGGCGACGGTGTATTATGGGGGGAGGATGTCGTATTTGGAGGAGGAGCCGGCGAGGGGGTTCGAGTCGACGGTGGATGGGAGGTTGAATTTTGGATTGGGGAAGACGGCGGTGGTGGATTCGGTTGTTGTTATTTGGCCCGGGGGAAAGAAGACGGTGATGAAGGAGGTGAGGACGGGGCAGATATTGAGGTTGTTTGAGAAGGATGGGGTGGGTGCTGCGGCGGCGGAGAAGGGGGATTTTAAGAAGATGTTTG